>JACCDY010548567.1_pt1 | contig 179893 bp, 193 predicted proteins | sample 7446391 | NCBI WGS metagenome assembly JACCDY01 (sample SAMN15323451, study PRJNA562643) | freshwater metagenome | isolation source: river surface water | place: USA:Blue River Watershed | collected 2017-08-18 | reverse complement strand
GCCTCTTCATTTAATTGATACACTAAATCACTATGACTCACCAATAAACTATCTTCTACATCCACTGCTCCATTTAAGGTATTTGTTAAGTAAATATTAAACCTTTCCGTATCTTCACTTAAACTGTCTTTTAATATCTCATACATCTTCATATGTGCCATTACATACGATGGCATCATCAACTCAAAACCATTCAATCTTGGTATCAAATCTTTATTTACATAATCATTCCATAATGACGGATACTTGTGATTACTCTTGATATACGATACTACTGAATTTAAAAAATTCCCCGTCCCTGTAGCAGGGTCTAATATCTGTACTTTATGCACATTCTCTCTCACTACCTTCTCCGTCTTATATTGATTCTCCCCAACCTTGATCTTTTTCTTATATGTATAATTATGCTTCTCTGAGGATGAAATACCGTCCTTAATTGAAAACTTAGTCTTTAATATCTCATCTACTCCCTTAACAATATAATCAACTACTTCTACAGGTGTATACCATACCCCCATCTGCTTTCTTAACTCAGGATCATATTGCTCCAAAAAATTCTCATAAAAGTGAATGACAATGTCATTGTTAGTCAACTTCAAATTTGAAATGATTTTACTCATATCTGTGTTAGCTAAAATTGTTGTTATCGAATCTATCAAATTATTGATGTTTTGTGATAAGTCATTCTTCCCATTACTCGTTACTTCAAAGAACTGTTTTAATAAAGGATTTGTACTAGGTATATAGTTAGATGCATCTGATCTAGTAAAAATTGAGGTCTGATTCTTCTGGTACGCATAGTATCGAGAAGCAAACAAACCATAGGTTAAAGTCTGTGCATAGAGATCGGCAAACTGATTATTATCTATATCTTCAATTAACATCTTTTTAAATTCATTACGATAAGATACTAACTTGTATTTTTTCTTAGTCTTTACTTTCTGTTCTATCTCTATATCATCTGCATTTAAAGTCTCTAAAATATCTGCTTTAAGCAACTTAGTTTTATCAGCTAACTTTTTAGCTAATGTTAAAGGATTATTAAACTGTATTGTACTTGCCATAAAGTTATCTAGTAAGTTATTAAACTTACTAAAACAAGTAGAATCAGTTTCATCTAATTTACAACTACCTATCAAAACCCCATCTTTATAAAATTCAAAATCTATAAAGTTCGTTATCAATAACTTACTGTAAGTTGCTTTGTACCTATTAAATTGATCTTGGTGTTTCTTATGTGATAAATCTTCTTTAGGGTCTTTAGTTTCTATATAGAAAGCAACCAATGACTCTTTTGTATATACTTCCATATCAATTTTATTTTTACCTTTACCTGTCGGCTCATCAGTAAATATAAGTCCTTTAAGGATAGTTTTAAGTGCTGTTCTGTAAGAGTATTCAGAACCATTACGAGATTTAATATCTTTAAGTTCATTTAAGTAGGTACTTAACATATGATTATTTCTTTCTTTGTTGTAAGAGGACTTGTAAATTATCTTGAAGCATAGCTTGAAGCATTTCTGGAGTTACACCTAATTTAGCAAACATCTCAGCCATGTTTTGAATATTGTTCTCAGGGGAGTTACTCTTTTTAATTTCTTTATGTAAATCAGCAAGGAAAGCATCTATTTGCATAAAGAGTTTTTCAATAAGGTTGCAATAAAACAAAGGGTCAACTTCGGTACTCTCATCTTCAATTAAGAGAGTAGAACGGACAGTTTTTAATTGATCTAAAGCAACCCAATAAGTAGGGTCTGATGTTTTTCGTGCTTGAGAGTCAATGTCTTTACATAGTTCAGTAATGACAGTTGCCATTCTATTCTTGAATAGAATATCTAAAGCTTTTTGTTCTTGTTCTTTTTTAGTATAAAGAAGATGGTCATCTAAAGCTTTAAGTAGTTTATTTTTTTCATTCACCATAATTGCTTTTAAAGATTCAAATTCTTTTTCTAATTCAACACCTTTCTTATTATAGAAATTGTTGTTAATGTGTTCGACAATATCTTCATCAGTAAGATACTTGTCTTTTTCAAATCTTTCTTTCCAAAAGGATGAATCAGATGCAAAGATGGAAATAAGACTTGAAATATCAAGTTCAACAGTTAAGTTATTTAAATAGGTTTCAAAGTTTGACATGGTTTTATCTTTCTTTATTTTACTAATGTTTCAAGGAAGTCATATGCTTTTGTAAGTATAGCAGGCATTTCTTTGCTTAATTGATCTAGTGATTTAATTTTTTTATAAATTTCACAAGTTAAATCACTTAACTTTCTATCAATCCAATCAGGATTAAACTTCTCATTAATTTCCTGAGCGAAAAGCTCATCTGATTCTTCCAAATAACAACTTGTTAAAGGACTATTAAAGATAATACTTTCCCATTCATCTAAAGTCCTATATGCTTCTTTACCATCACTATGGTTTACAAGTAAACAACGGATACCGTTCCCATAATTCAACTTAATATCTTTTGACTTTAAGTATTCAGTTGTCTCATTATCACTTTCTTCATCACCTAAAAGATAAGGAAGATATAAATGGTATAAAGTATGGTCTGATTTAGATTCAATATAGATTTGACCATAGGTGAAAAAATCATCATAGGATTCAGCATAATCATGATTAATATAAGTACCTTTTTTGAGTTTTCTCATATTCACAGAATGCTCATCTGCCACCTCTTGTGAGGATTTAATCGCTTTTACATAAGCAATATCAAAGAGATCATAAAATTGACCATAAGAATATTTTTGCTCTACCATACTATTTTCCTTCTTTGGTTCGTTGTACCAAGCATATTTTTTTAAGGGACTCTCTTGTTCATAAAGTTCAATAACTTTATCTTGAAAGGTTTTGTCAGTGGTGATTTTAGAAATAATATCTAGTAATTTCTTTTCTGTACTCATGTTTTTATCTCTTTCCTAAAAAGCTAGCTAAGGCATCATCTACTACTTTTTGTAGTTCGTCTTTATCTTTGTTTTTCTCTTTTTCTTTTAAGATAGATTCGATCTTAGTATCGATCGAAGCTTTTAAATTCTCTCCCCAAAATTTAATATCATCATTAGGACAATCTTTCATATTGTCTAAAGATATGACAAGTTGTTGGATGAGTTGAAAACTTGGGAATGCTTTGATTTTACTTGAGTCTTTCATACGGTTTCTCCTTCAGGGTACGCATTGAATATCTTTTGTTGTTGATAAACGATTCTAATGGTATTAAGTATTTTTTCGGATAATCCTACTAAATCAAAATTACCACTTTCTATTTTATGTATGGCTACATCATTTTCACCATAAGGTTCTTCTTTTCGATAATAACGGACAATCACCTCAGCAGGTTTATATAAAGTCTTGTTAAATAAAATTTCTGCTAGATAGTCTTTATAACTTATCCCAATACCTGAGCAATGACTTAACTCACAAAACACAATATAAATTTGTAAATCTAAATCTGCTTTATGATAATAGTGATTATAAGTTTCTTGTAAGTAATTACTTAAGGGATTTGAATGAAAATTTAAAAGAATAGGAAAATTAAAGTTTGATTCTTCAAATCCTAATTCAGTAATGAAAGAAGGAAGAATTTTATAAGTTAGGTATTCTAAAGCTAACAAGTCATTCTGTTCTATTTCAATTTTTTGTAATGCTATTTTCTTATCTTCCCATTCTTGAATATTAATCGTTCGTTTTTCGTGGTATGTAGTTAAGCTCATTTTCTCACCAACCCATCAATAATTTTTACCATTTTGATACCTAATTCTTTAGGGTCATTCACAATCACTACATTATTGGGTATTCGTTTACTATATTCTCTAGCCATATGTTCATCTCTAGTATAAACGATACCGATCAAGTGAATCCCTTGTGCTTTAGCTAGATCGACTAAACTTTGTAAATAAGGATAAACTCCGGGATCAGCACCATCAGTTAAAAAGAAAGCTATTCGTTTAGAAGCATTTATTCGTTTTGCCATATCGATAGCTACTTGAATATATTGTGATACATAGGTACCTGTGCAAGGTTGATAACTCCATAATTCAGTAAATAAATCATCATTCCATTTTTCTTTAAGTTCTTTGAGAACAATAGCTTCAGCTACATATCTTTCTGTAGCACCATAAGCTGAAGAAGATTGACTATCCGATACACCTACAATCGCACAATTAGATTCTACTCCCATATTTTGAGTTAAGCGACCAACACAAAAAGCTGTACTTAATACCTTTTCCCAAGTAGTAGGATTTGGACCACTATCCATACTACCACTAAAATCTATACTAAAACTAAAACCACATCGTATTGTAGGTATTCTCCAATATGTTTCATAACGGTCTCTATTGTCTATGTTTCTTTTGATTGATGTATATGTATCAGTTATTGCACTTGAATTTAAACTAGCACCGTCAATAGATGTTGTACGATTATAATTTTCAGACATTAAGAGTCTTCTCAATTTTATAATTTGTGGTCTCAAACCTAAATCTATTTTTTCAACTAAGTCTTTTTGTCTTCCTGATAATTTTGCCATAGTGTTTCTCCTTTATGCTAAGTCAATAGGACACACATCTGATGTGTCTGTTGGTGTTTGGTCTGTTGTAGTTACTTTTAATAATGGGTCTAATGCACCGATTAATTGTTCTGCATTTCGTGGGTCTTTAAATGAACCATCTACTACTAAAGTCGTAGCTAATTTCACTGCTTCATTAAATCCACCTTTTACAATGTTACGATCTAAAAATCCCAATGTAGATTTGGCAATTACATTTGCATCTCTTAAAGAGACCTCTAAAGGTAAACCTAAAGTCTTTACTGTATTTCTCAATACATCCAAAATATCAACAATCAACTTAGCTTGTGGTTTATCAAGTCTAGGATGATCCCCCATAATAATTTTAATCTCTTGATCCTTAGTAGGCAAGATTGCTCTAACACGAGCAAAACGATTAATAATACTTGCATCAATAGGATTAGCAATCATTGTACCATTAGGATCACCATCTACACCTGTGTTGCCAGTAGCTACAAATACTGTACCTTCTAATACGGGAATTGCACCACCACGAACATTATCCATTAAGTATGCACTATTACCTAATTGTAAAGCATTTCTCAAAATTTCTAAATCTTGTGGTCTTGCTCTATCCATATCAGATAACAAAATTACATAAGGGTGTAACTTACCATCTTTACCCATAAAACCTTTAACTGCTTTAGTGAGTTCACCATCAGTTACATAAGATTCTGTACCACCACTTGCGGTTGATCTTAATTCAGTACGACATACCCAATTATTAGCATTGATGCCATCTTTGAAAGCAAACGATTTAAATGGTATACCGAACTCACTACAGATTTGCTCAACAATGGTATCTTTACCACTACCTGCAACACCTTGTACATAAGTATGTTGCTTTGTTACGAGCATACAGAAAGCAACCATTTGCTTCCAATTACCTTCTTTTTTATCTTCAACAAAATTAGGGATACTAATTGCTTTAGCATTTTGTGCGAGTAATTCTGCATCTGTTAAGTTTGATACTTTTTCAGAAATGCCACAGAATGTTTTAGAGAATGTTGAAAATGGATTAAATGCTTGTCTTGCCATGATAGACTACCTTTGTCTTTTTGTTTGTTTGAGAGAAAACTTTTTTCTTTCACCATTCTGTGTTTTCACCTAGCTTTTTTTGGAAAAATGAAAAATGCAGGTATTTCAAATACTTACAAATTTCAGGGAAACCCTATAATATGTAGAAATCTAGATATGAAAATATGTAGAAATCTATATATCTATATAGGGGGGTCCGCATAAGGGGGTACAAGTGTAAAAATAGGGGGTTTGAAGATGGTGAATGCGGACCCCTATTTTTAGGGTTTTTTTAACTAGATTTCTACATATAATACTTTTAAGATTTCTACATATTATGGGGTTTCCCTGAAAATTGTAAGTTATTGATTTTACTACACAAATATTTTAGGCAAAAAAAGGTAGGTGAAAACATAGGATTATGAGAAAAAAATCTCACATGAAAAACTCTCAACGAAGGAGTCCGTTATGGAAATAACGAATGATATTTTAGATGCTTGTTTACTACAGATTTTATCTGATATACCACAAACAGCAATGGAAGTAAAAAGGATAGTGGAATCTACTTTAAGTACCAAAGGATACAACACTAATATGGTCACTTCGACAGGTCAAGATAATCTTTATATCAAGATAAAAGCTAGACTAAGAAGATGGGCAGAAAAAGGTGTGTATTGCATGAATGTTGGTGATGCTAAATACATTAACATAGAAAATAAAGATAGCTTCCAAGCACCAACACCTACAACAAGAGTCCGTAAGAGCAAAGGAGAAACAGTGAAAGAAACTTTAGAAGATCAAGAGATAGAAGCTATTGAAATTGAAGCTCAACCTATTGAAGCTCAACCTCAACCTAAACCTATTGAAACTCAATCTCAACCTACCGTAGTAGTTCAACCTCAACCTAAACAAACTAAAACACAAACCTTAAAGGATGCAAGCGAAATTATGAATGACTTAATTAAGAACAAAGATTTTTGGATTGCTAGAGCAAATAATTCTTCAACAAAATTAGAATTACAAGAAGAACCTTTAGATTTAACTTGTCCAAGACTTAGAGCAATGGCAATTCAAAGTACAAAATGTTTTGGTAAAGAATACAGTGCTAAGAATGAAGAATGTCAAGTATGTCCTTTAAACACATGGTGCAAAGATAATATCAAGGGATCAAATAGAGATTCAACAGTACAAGCATTTTTGAATTTCAGAACAGTATCTTCATTTGAAGAACCTATCGCTCAAGCAATAGAAGAACCACAAACAGTTAAAGAAAGAAAACCAAGAGAAAAGAAAACAAATCCACAAATACAAAAGCTTTTAGAAAAGGTACAAAAAGAAGGCAAGATGGATATTACTTTAGAAACAGATATTACTTGTTCAATTTCAGGTGATAAATTGAAAAAAGGTGATACTGCCTATTATGTAAATGGATTTGGTGTCGTATCCCCTAAGTGTTTTGAATAACACAAACTCAACCCTAACTAACCTAACAAATATAAAATATAGCCTATTAAAAATATAACAATATATAATAATTAGAGTCCTATAGAACGAGAGAATTAATATGATGAATGTATATTTTAGCAAAGATTATGTAACTAACACTTCTTCAATGGAAACAGTAAATAAAGCACTATGGATGTCGGATAGAATGGGAAGTGAAGGATTTAACTTAATTAAACCAAGTCCTTTAACAAGAGAAGAATTGTACGAAACACATAAAAAAAGTTATATCGATAGTTTATTTGATTTGAATTATCCTTTTGAAGCAGAAGTAGGTGGTCGTTGGTCTCAAGTACTATTAGATAGTATTAGATACTCAAATGGGGGGATTAGAGATGCAGTAATTTCAGCTCACATGAATAGAGTAGCAGGTAGTTTAAGTTCAGGATTACACCATGCAGGTTTAGATTATGGTGCTGGATTTTGTCAAGTAAATGGACTCGTAATGGGAGCTTTAATGGCTAAGGAATTAGGATACAAAGTAGGTATCTTAGATGTAGATGCTCATTGTGGTGGAGGGACTCATAGTATTTTGTCGTCTAAAAAGACGGGCATTGCGATTGCTGATATTTCAACAAACACTTTTGATGATTATGTAGTGAAAGATAGTAACTATAATTTAAGAGTAGTTTCTCAAAAAGAACATCCAATCTATTTAAGAGAAGTACAAAAGCAACTAGATTTTCTAAAAAGTAAAGGTTGCAACTTTATTATGGTAAATGCTGGAATGGACCCAACACTAGATAACTTGTCTTTTTCTGCTTTAAAAGAAAGAGAAGAATTGATCGCTAAATATATTCATGATCATGACATGAAAGCAGTTTGGGTATTAGCAGGTGGTTATCTCAGTACAAGAGTAAATGTAACTAAAGAATCTTTAACAGATTTACACATGGCAACTTTTTATTCATTCAACAACCTCTTTAACAAGGACAAAAAATGACAACAGAAAGAACAAATTGGTTTTTCAGATACATGATTGACTCACAACAAAAAACTCATCGTGTTAAACTTGAAGACATCCCTTCAAGATTAGATGATGGTTGGGTACTCAGAGATCGTGAAATATCTATGTATAAAGACTCAATCCAAGTTAAAGTAAAATCTTCGGATGTTAAACAAATCCAAGACTTTCTTAAGACAGGATATGCTTTTGGCTTAACAGCTGAAAACAGAGAAAAGAAGAGAGAAGAAATAAAACCATACACAAGTAGTGGCTATTATAAAGATCGTAAATATGAACCTATAACAACAGAAGGATTTAAAATGGAAAAGAAAGTTATTGGAAGACCAAGAAAGCAACCTGCACCACAACAATTAGAATTGCCTTTTTTAGAGCAACCACAAATTGTAGAAACTAAACCTATTGTAGAAACTAAATCCCAAAATCAAATTGCCTTAGGCTTATTTAACACTCTCTTATCCAAAGGGGTCATTAAGACCTTTGAAATTTCTTTAAACAAAAACGGAAACATTTCTTTTATCGGTGAATGTGAAACAAAATAAAAACAAAGGAAAACAAAATGAATAAAGACATCTACTTAACCCTGCTATCCACAAACCCCGCTTATGACTACACAGTACTAAGCTCAGAAACCACTGCTGACAATAACATCAAGGTGTACCTCGATGTCTCAAAAGAGCTTGTAAAAGGTGAAAAGAGTTTTGAAAGTGGCAAACTCAGTGAACACCTTGATGACTACTTATGTAGTCCTATTAGTATGGCTTTATATGCTAGCATGAAAGAGAAAAGTTTAGTACCTGATTTTGATGTGTATCCTAAAGCACCTTTTAGTAATTATTCGTCACAAGGATGGTCAACCCTTGTGGTAGAGTTTTACCACAAGTAAATACTCTATCGTTATCAGATCACTAAATGGCAAACCCCAACAATACCAAACAAACTTAACAAAGGAAAACAAAATGGCAAACTTAACAAAGGAAAACAAAATGACAAACTATATCGATTTCGCTAGATCAAACTGCAATCTTGAATTTTACAAAATGTATGATAGACTTGAAAATATTGCTCAACAATATAATGTTGAACTAGATATTGAAATGTCAGATGACCATTTCAATTTATGTCATCACGAACACTATTTACTTAATGATCCTAAAACATTTTTATCTGAGATTGATTCAGAGTACAATCAGTTAAGATCAAATATCGATAAAATCAAATTCTTCAGAAAGAATTTAGAAGAAGCATCACAACATTGTGAGAAGGCTATTCAATCTTTGATTGATGCAATCCAACTGATCGAAGGTCATACTGACCATTCAATGCTAGCTAAGAATATCTATGATAATCTTAACCAATTTATTGAATGGGAAGGAAACCCTTATGGTGGTAGATGCAATGTAGATGAAGAACCTTTTCGTGTTAATGATTGGGTTGCTCGATTAAATGGTAATGGTGGATTTTCAGATTATTATCCATTAGAAGAAATTGAACAGTTTGAAAAAGAACTTGAAGAACAGTTTAAACCAATCAATGAACTTATTAAACTTGTAAAGGAAGCACTATGTTAACAGAAATAGAAAATGGTAAAAGAGTAGTAATTCAATCCCCACGAATTGAATTTAAATCTCCTGAGGCTCTTTTAGAGATACTTACCCAAATCTTCCAAGAATTTAAAATCGCTTCTCAACATTGCATCTCAAATGCAAGAGAAGCGAGGTACTTTTCTCTGATGGCTAAATCAGGGAAAAATAGAATTAGTGTTGACACACATATGGTGAATACATATCCGGACTTCGTGTTAGCTATAAATAATTATAACATATTTAGGTGGAATTATAAATATGTTGTTACAAAGTTTCCACAGTTTGAGAGAGCAGAGTTTTGCTGGGTAAGACAAGACAATACAGGCACTAATTTATCTTTGAATGAAGTGTTAAATGAAATAATGGATTCAGTCAGAAAAGAATGGAGTAAGAACTAAATGAACTTAACAGAAATACAAAAGGGTAAAAGAGTCGTAATCCAATCCCCTCTCTTTGATGGGAGTATAGATAAAATTACTCAAGTTTTTAAAGAATGTAAAATAATGGAAGAATCATCTCAAGGATGGGCGGTTGACTTAAAAAGATATAAGTATTTTTCGATAATGGCTAAATCAGGAATAAATAAAATATCTATTCTCCTAGATAAGGAACATGAATACCCCCATTTTGTGTTAGGTATAAATAACAACCACAAATTTAGGTGGGATTATGCACATGAAATTTCATCAACATTGTTATGGGTAAGGAAACACAATCTTACAAACCCTTATTTAAGTTTAAATGAAGTGTTGAACGAAATAATAGATTCAGTCAGAAAAGAATGGAGTAATAACTAAATGATAAACTTAACAGAAATACAAAATGGTAAAAGAGTCGTCATTGAAGATAATCTCTTTGATGGGAGTTTAGATACCATATCCCAAATCTTCCAAGAATGTAAAATGACTGCTTATGATATAGGTCGTTTTGCTATACCTGCTAAGTCAGGAAAAAATAATATTACTCTTCTCATAGATATGGAACATCAACATCCCCACTTTCATTTGTGTTTGAATGATGAGATGAAATTAAAATGGGAATATATACCAGACTTTTCATTCAATGAAAAGAAATGGCTATTCATTGATCCTTCTTATTATCAGAACCCATCAGTAAATAGTAATGGATACTTACTTAATGAAAGCGAAATATTGAATAATATCTTAGAGAAGATAAGATATTATTGGAATAATAATTAATAAAGAATCATACACATAAGAAATCTGGAAGACTTATGAAACGACCACCTAGAAAAGAACTAGAAAAATTAAAACATCTTAGTGCTTCTGAAATCGCTTCTACTTATAACTGTACTCCTGAAATGGTTTATCGATGGTTTAAATCTTATAACATCCCTAAAAGAATTAAACGAATTTCTAAAGACCAACTCGAATCTTTAAATCATTTAAGTTATCCCCAAATCGCTAAGAAACTAGGCTGTTATCCAGGTACTGTTTACTCTTGGTTTAGGTTCTATGGGATTAAAAAAATAAACAATAAAATCCCTGTTAAAAAACCTACTAAAACAGAACTAGAAAAGAAGAAAAAATTTAATGTAGAACATCTTGCTTCATTATATGAATGTAGTACCACTACTATTAAAAATTGGTTCACAGAATATAACATTGAACGACCTACTAGAAAGACTCTAATCATTCCTGATAAAAATGAATTAGAAGCCTTAAATCATATGAGCTGCGAACAGATCGCTAAAATCTATAATTGTGTCCCAAGTACTGTTTTCTTATGGTTTAAGAAACATAATATCCAAAAAATTAATAACAGAAAAATACATATTAAAAAACCCACTAAAGAAGAACTTTATGAACTAAGACATTTGCCTTATAAAAAAATAGCTCAATTACTTAATTATAATATCTCTTCTATCTTCTATCTGTTTCTCGAATATGATTTAAAAAGAGATTAACTATCTTCTTTATCTCTATTATCCCTAAATCTCCCCCCACTATATGATCTTCTATTTTTATCTCCCCATTTATATATATAGAACTTACTTTGTTTTCACTATAACAAACCTGTAAAACAAATCCCTTCTCAAAATTAAAAGTATATCTATATATAGAGAAATTTAAACTGTACTTATAACTTAAGAGTCTCAATCCTTTATTTTCAAATTCTAACTTAAAAAAATCTAAATGGTTCTGTGCTTTTAATATATCATTCGACTTCATCTGTTTTTTTCTCCAATCTATTATAATATACAAATTAAAGGAGTATAGATATATGAAAGGTATGTATATCAAAAAATTAAATCTTGTAGTAGGTGTTTACCTTATTACAAATAAAGAATGGTATGAACATCTTAATGGTGGTCTTGAAGGTATCTTAGATAATAAACCTAAAGTAGATGTTCTCCCATTGTCTATTAAAATGTTCTGTAATACTCTCAGTTATAAGAAAAACCTTAAACATTGTTATATACAACCTGACCATACAGATTTATATAATGGTGGCTATAGACTACTCACTAAAGAAGAATGGGAATATTGTGCTTCTGCAGGTGGAGATACAGAATTATATAGTGGTACTGATGATATATGGGAATTGACCCAATATGCTAGTAATGACTACTCTGAGGTAGGTCTACTTAAACCTAATAAATTCGGTTTATATGATATGTCAGGTAATGTTGATGAATGGATTGAAGGTAACCAAATTAAAGATAAAGAAGAACATATAAAACAAACCTTTACTAAAAACCCACACTCTTACACTAACCTTTCTAGATTAGGTTTCCGTATTTGTAGATATATCCCTATTGAAAGTTCATGAAAAATGATAACTAATCTTGTTAATGGTAAAAGAGTTTTATTACCTATATCCATAGGCATCCAACTAGAAAACATTCTCTCTTTTTTCTCAGAAATAAATTTTACCGAAGAATACTTATACTCATCTTCTGATACCGAATTTTATAGATTCCGTCTACAAAACATTTTAATCATTGATCTCTCTTTCTTTAAAAGAGGTTTTAAACTAAAAATTCTCAATAATAAAGAGGACACCATATTTGTTCATGAATACTCTAATAGAATTTGGTCTAAAACAACTATTGCTTATGACCCTAAGTCTAATAATATTATCCATGCCCACTATGTAGAATCAGATATATCCCCTATCTTAAATTCTGTTTTAGATGATATTAGACATATATGGCAGAACTATAAATGATTAGTACTCTTCTACTGCCTTTAATTCTTTTACAGGCTTCTCTGAAATTAAAGCTTCTGTTGTCAATAATAGTGAAGATACACTAGCAGAATTAATTAAAGCATGACGAACTACCTTAGTTGGGTCAATTACACCAGCTACAAATAAATCTTCAAATACATCAGTAGCAGCATTATATCCAAATGAACCATCTAGTTCTCTTACCTTCTGTACAATAATACTTCCTTCTACACCTGCATTATGAGAAATCTGTCTTAAAGGTTCTTCAATAGCTCTACGGATAATATCAACACCCATCTTTTGTTCACCTGTAAGGTTTAACTTATCAAGTGCTTTACTTGCTCTAATAAGGGCAACACCACCACCTGGGACAATACCCTCTTGCACAGCAGCTCTTGTAGCATGAAGGGCATCTTCTACTCTTGCTTTCTTTTCTTTCATTTCAGCTTCAGTAGCAGCACCTACACGAATAACAGCTACACCACCAGCTAACTTAGCTAATCTCTCTTGTAGCTTCTCTTTATCATAATCACTTGTAGTCTGATCTAATTGAGCTCTAATTTGGTTAATACGAATATCAATCTCTTCAGGATTACCTAAACCGTCAATAAGAGTAGTACTGTCTTTATCTACTACTACTCTCTTAGCACGACCTAAATCTTCAAGTGTTACATTCTCTAGCTTTAAACCTACTTCATCAGATACAAGAGTAGCACCTGTTAAGATTGCAATATCTTGTAACATTGCTTTTCTTCTATCACCAAATCCTGGTGCTTTAACAGCTACAACCTTTAAACTTGCTCTAATTCTATTTACTACTAAAGAGGCTAAAGCTTCACCATCTACATCTTCAGCAATAATTAAAAGACTTAGACCTTGTCTAGCTACTTGTTCTAGTACAGGAATAACTTCTTTCATGCTAGATACTTTCTTATCGACTACAAGTACCATAACATTTTCATATTCAGCAATCATCTTTTCACTATCAGTAGCGAAATATGGAGATAAGTACCCACGATCAAATTGCATACCTTCAACAGTTTCTAAGCTGGTTTCAAAACCTTTAGCTTCTTCTACTGTGATAACACCATCTTGACCGACCTTGTCCATAGCTTCAGCAATAATCTTGCCAATAGTAGAATCACTATTGGCAGATATAGTACCTACTTGTTCTACATCTTTAGATGATTGTGTTCTCTTAGAGAAGGACTTAAGTTCTTCACACATAACTTCAACAGCTTGGTCGATACCTCGTTTAATATCCATTGGGTTATTACCTGCTGATACAAGTTTAACACCTTCACGGTAAATAGCTTGGGCGAGAACGGTAGCAGTGGTTGTACCATCACCTGCAACATCAGCAGTTTTAGATGCAACTTCTTTAACCATTTGAGCACCCATATTTTCTAATGGGTTTTCTAATTCAATTTCTTTAGCAACGGTCACACCATCTTTAGTAACAAGTGGTGCACCGAATGCTTTATTGATAAGTACATTACGACCCTTAGGACCTAAAGTAACTTTAACAGCATCAGCAAGTGCATTTACACCTCTGAGAATATGAGCTCTAGCTTCTTCTGAGAATACAATATGTTTAGCACCCATTTTTTATAATACTCCTATAACTTGTGATGGATCAATTTGAAAATATTCTGTACCTTCAAACTTAAACTTATAACCATTAGCTCCTGCTCCCCATTTAATAAGGAGTGTAGTACCTACGGTAAAAGGTAAAGGTTGATATTCAGTCTTATCCATTAAAGGACGACCAGGTCCCACAGCAACAACAGTAGCTGTTTTTGTTGTGTCATGATTAGATGTAATAAATAAGCCTGAAGCAGTCTTATTTGATTCTTCTGCTAGTTGAACAATAATATTGTCATAGAGAGGTTGTAAGTTCATTTATATAATCTCCTGTTTTAAGAAACGGCTTATATATAATACCAATCTCTATTCTGTCAAGAGCCTTCTTTTTAAACATCTCTTAACTTCTGCTTTAGATACTTTAAATTTCTCAGATATTTCTGTTACCACCCATTCCGTTTTATACTTTACACTTAACTCTTTATATAAAGAGTACACTCTCTCTTTTTCTACATCTGTCTCTAAATACTTCTCAAATGTTTTCTTTCTAGAACTTATCACATTAAACCTTCTTAATATTCTATATACAGAAAATTCACACACTCCTAATATCTTAGATAACTCTTTCAGGTCTGTCGTCTGTTTATATAAACCTTCAATCTGTTCTTTAGTGTATTTGTTTGTCCTTATCCTAGAACTTAACTTACATTCATATTTATGTATAATCTCTTTAATCTTATCTTCAGACACATTATAATGTTTAGCTAATTTAGGTGTTGTCGTTGTCTTATATAAGTTAATAAATTCTTCTTTAGGTGGATTAAAGGTTCTTTCTATTTTAAATCTCTTTACCCATCTCCATGCTGTTGTTTCACTTACTCCTAATATCTCCCCTATCTCTTTATATCCTTTTCTTTCTATATTGTATAATTTCTCTAAGGTGTCTTTATCTACATTCTCATAAGAACCTTTAATGATATTAGAGATACTGTTATATGTAGCATTAAGGTCTTTAGCAATAATAGGTATTGAATACCCAGCTTTATATAAGACTTGAACAAAGTTAGTATCTATAGCTTGACCTTTAATATCTCTTACAGGTTTAGGTATCTCGTATTTCTTTAAAAGTTCATGTATCTTCTTTACATGAACTTTTCTTTCTTCAGCTATTTGTTTAGCTGTCTTAGTTTTATATGCTCTTTCTAAAGCTGTTTTAGTCATTACCATATCATTATCCTTAAAAAATGACATCTGCCCATAAGGGAAAACACTTTTATCTTATATGACATTTGCCCATAAGATAAAACACTTTTTAATATAATATGAAAATGGGAATTACCCATAAGGAGATATACAAATGATTTACCATAAACTGATTAACCATCAGACCAATCCTAATAAATATGGATACCTTCATAGTCCTAAAGAAGAAGTTTGTCATATTCATGCTAAACCTAAAAGAAAATCAAAACTACATGATCTTATCGCTAAAGGTGAACCTATCATAGATAAAGATATTTATGATCACTGCCAAGAAAAATTTAAAGCTACTCAGGGAAATTATATTATCTTGCATCAAAGATTAAGTTGTGTCAGTAATGTGATTACTCATATTGTAAAGGTAAATGAGAATAGCTTAACTCTTAAAGCAAATAGATCAAATACTGATCCCTTTGTGTTTTCTGTAAGTGGTCAAGTGATCGCTTACCTAGCTCCTGATCTAATTCAGGCATCTCCTACTCAAATCCCTACTGAATACAAACTACCTAAATTTATCTTTGATAAAAAGACTTTAGGTGCTCTCGTTCCTAGTTTTAAAAATGGTTCTGTTCAGGACGGTAGGGTAAGAGTTTTAAAAACTCATTTAGATATTGTGGATTTAATGAAAGAATTGCCTAAGACCACATACAGAGTAGACCTCTAGATTTCTACTTATTACGGAGCCTGTCCGATCGGAGACCAAAAAAAAAGACAAAAAAAATCCCCTAACCAACCTTTCGGTCAGTTAGGGGATTTTTTTTAGGGGGTTCGCAAATTTTATGCAAGTGATCTTGTGATACCACAAGCATTTCTTTCTCCTCCAACATATCCATTGAGATAGCTACAATCAAAGTGATATGCCACTCCACTCTTATGATCGATTAATTCGATCACAAAAAGTCTTGTGTTTCTCATGATGATAGACATATCACAATGAGCTTCGATTTGAAACCTTTCATTGAAAATTTCATTTCCCTTAGTGCTTGCTACACTCTTGAAATAGTCAACGATTGCTCTTTGAATAGAGCCAGAAGAACCTCTTTTGAAATTGATTGAAACTGAATCAGTGATATTAAAATTTGTTGCTTCCATAGAGCATTTCCTTTTTTTAGGTGTTGTTGTTTTTGTTAAGGGTAGGGTTCGCAGAAAAATTAGCCATTTTTCTTTTCTTTTTGCCATTGCTGTACAGAATTTTGCCATCGCCAATTTTTTGGTGTTAACTTAATCTTCAAAATGTAGTCGCCATCAACACCATAAACCACTCTTTCGACTTCCTCTTGTCTTTCTAATTCCCCCAATGCATCTAGCATTTCCCCATCATAATTTTCTTCTTTTTGATAATAAGCTTTGAGTTTAGCTAATTTTACTTTTCTTGTGGTATCATAATTGAGATCAATCATTGTAACGATCATATCGTATATCCTTTTTTAAGGTTGTGGATTTTATTTTATTTTTTGTCAATCGGTAGTGTTTTATCCATTTCTTCACTACATCTATTTATGTTTTAACTAAGCTATTCTAAGAAATACAGAAACACTAGGTTTCACCGAGATATTTCAGGGTATGGGTCAAGCCTATAATATGTAGAAATCTATATATATGTGTACGAGTACATGGGTACACATATACATGATAATATGTAGAAATCTAGATTCATAATGTACCCTTAAAAAAGTATGCGAACCTCCTATAAGGTAGGGTACAGATTTCTACACTTTATCACTGTATGTGCGCCCGTATACGCATATATAGATTTCTACATTTTATGGCTTTGACCCACACCCTGAAAAAACCCGATATTACCGACTGTTTGAAGATTTGCTGTAATAACCTAGTGAAAACATAGAATAGTGTAAAGATGATCGTTTTGATGGACTTTACAAACCTTTTAAAAAGGATATGCCTTATGAATAGCATTTATACTTTAATTTTTAATCATTTTCAACCTCTCGCTCAACAAGTAAGCCGTACCCCATATGCAGACTCTCTTATCAGTGATAAATTTCATATTGAGATGAGTCCTCAATTCATTAGTATTTGGACTCCCAATGAAAATGTTTGGACGATTTCATCTCAAGAAGGCAATTTGTTGCAAAGCAATGTAGTGGATAGAAAAGGTGCTTTGAGAATTGTGGATTTAACTGATGTGAACAAGAGATTTAGTGGAAAAGACCCCCACAAAGAAGCATTCAACTTTGTGAAAAGTTTGTTTGCTTAACAAACTGTTTGCGAACCCCCCACGAACTGACCGAAAGGTTGGTTCGTGGGGGGTTTTTTTTTGTCTTTTTTTTGTCAAGGTGTCAGCGAGCCACTTAATAAGTAGAAATCTAGGTAGGTGGGGCGATATGTAAATTACTAGCTTGGTGCCAGTTAGCTTTTCTCCTGGGGTCAATCAAGAGTCTAGCATTAAAGAAAGCAACAGCCCTTCTAAAGTTTTCAGGATAAACAGCTTTAGAAGTGGTTTGGTATGGAGAAGATAAGAGAAAAATGAAATCAGAATTTCTTCGGACTTCATTAGAAGACATTTCAAAATGAAACAACATAACCTTAAACCTTAGAGAATTTATTTAATTTCTTCTTGTAAGACATAAACAATACCTGTTTCTCTAAGATAGAGTTTAGTATATTCTTTAGCAAGTTCTATATGGATAAGACCTAATTCTTTTTCTTCAGGGTCATTTTGGTCAAGACCTATATTTTCTTGTAAGTGGTATTCCATAAGTTTAACATAATGTTCTCTAAGTTTTTGGTGTTTTTCGAGATTAGTGGTTTCTTTATGTTTAAAAGACATAAAGAATAAGGGGGTGAGAATAGCAGTAATCAAGACAGAGTAAATGAGTTTCATAGGTTAATCCTTTATTGTGGGTTTAATATAAGGGTCAGAAGTGATTGTCCAATTCTTTTTATTTCTGGAATCGATAATACCACCTGATCTTACGGTATAGAAAGCGATAGCTCTTCTAAAGTTATTTTCATATATAGGTTTGCTAGTATTATTAAAAGGACTAGATAACACTACTACAAAATCTGTATTTCTTCTTACATCATTAGATGACATTTCAAAATGGAATATCATTTCGTATAACTCTCTTTATTAGGTTTGAAATTAGCACGATGCCAATTTTAGAATCCATAAGACCACCTTCCCTAAATGCTAGTGCATCTCTAAAGTTATTTTCAGATATAGAGATAAAAGAACTGTATGAAATTAAAACGAATTTAACTTCATTAGCAGACATTTCAAAGCTGTATATCATTTTATCTTTCTTTAATAATAGCTTTATATATTATAGTATAATAACTATCCCCACCTAAGAGAAAAATAAAATGATTCGTAATCCTAGACATAGAAGTCGTTTTGCTACCTATAGAGTAGCATCCCAACAACAATTAAAAAAAGAAGTAGCTCGTATTAGATCATCTACAGAAGTTTTTATTGACCTTGAAACTAGTAGATTAAAAAAGGAAGTTGATGATTTCTATAGAGATGTCATTGACGATGATCTACATAGTTTTAATGATTTAGAAGAAGCTTATTATGATGCAACAGGCAGATCATTAGATAATGGTCATATCCGTCAAGTATATGCAGATATGGCTAAGGCACTAGAGAATTATGGTGAGAAAATTTTATCACTGCTCAAAGACATTGAAAACGGAAGATATAAACACCCTTCTGAGTATTAATATCTGTTCATAATTTTTCTAATCTTTCCCTATATAGACATCATTGCTGTTTATCCATTGTGATTTTATAAGTGTCTTTACTGTAAATAAACACACTGTCTGTCTTATATTTTCTTTCTCTACATAATAACCTGCTTGCCCCATTAAACCTATACCACATCTAGGATAAGACCTTGTACTTAATAAATAACAATCCTGCATACCATGTTGTATGTCATTTCCATTACTATTAAAATAACAAATCATTCCTTCAAGAACCCATACTCATAGACACCGGGTCTTAACTTATCACCTAATGCTTTATGTAATTCTTTTAATCTCTTAAAGTCATCCTTATACTCATTCTCCCAAAAACCCTTTAACTGATACCAACCACAATCCCAACATAACATCTGTAAATCAGGATTCGCTTTAGCATAGGCTTCTCTCTTATCTAAAGAATTAAGCCATAACTCAGTAGCACTCATTAATAAATCCTTAGCTTCTACACTTAATGTTAAATCAGCTATAAGAGTAGCTACATATGATTCCTCATAATACTTTTCAAAATCAGCATAGATAAGAGGACATTTCTCTTTTAAGAGACCTTTAATGCCATATCTCTCTAACCAAAAGAAATGGTTCTTAATTTGCCAAATCTCACCACCCCAAGAGACATCTCTCATAGAAGTACAATTATTCTTTGTTTCAAAGATACTGTAAATATGACAATCATCTACCCATTGTTCATAACCTTCTTTATGTTCGCTTGTATGGATATAAGCACCACTCTCATCTAACCATCTTTGTGTAAATGAGATAATAGGGTGATCTATATAAAGTATTTCTTTTTCAGGAGCTTTTTTAATAGGACCGGTCTTTTCTCTTTCCTTAATTTTAAGACCACTTGTCATAATAGGATATTCATAGGTTTCCATATCTTTAATAGGTTCTCTGACCCATTCACTAGCTGGCATATGGTTATCACAGTTATAAATTTGTTTCCAACCAAAATGAGAAGCATCAAGGTTTTTTATTTCTAGGATAGGGTCTTCAGTGGTTTCACCTTCAGACCATATAGTAAAACCAACACCCCATTCAGATGAAACACCTGAGAAAGCACTAGCATTAAAGAAGAAACCTTTTTGAAATTTAAAATCTCGGTAATACCATTTACGGAATTTTTGAGCTGTTTCTTGGATCATAAATTTGATAGGTGAGAAAAAGCAAAGACTTACTTTCTTATAACCAAATTTTCTAGCTTGTCTTACACATTCAAAAATAAATTGAAAGTAAAGATTAGATCTACAAGCACCTAAAGAAAACATCATGTCTTTTACTTTAGTATCAGATACTCCTTCTTTATTTTCTTCATCTTCAGCAAGTGTACCAGCTGCTGCATATGGTGGGTTTATAAAGAACACAAGTCTTTTATCTGTGTTCTTTGAAAGTAATTCTTGTACTTCATTTGGGATAGCATTACTACTAAAGAATAATTCATTATCATCAGGATTAAGGAAATCATATTTAAAGGCTTGTGTATAACCTTGTTTTTGTAAGATGTCTACTTCAGGTTGTTCGAGTGTAGAGATAATAAGATTATTAAAATCATATTCTCTTGTCAAGTTTCCAGATCCAGCACAGCAATCCCATACAATACATTCATCTTTCCAGTTATCTCCTAAAACAGTAGTAGTTAAAGTATGAGCTTCATCTACCCATAGTTTAGGAGTAAAGAAAGCACCCTGTCTAGTTCTGATTTCATTTAGAATAGTTTGGTCATAGTTTTCAATTTTCATAATTTCTCCTTTATGATTTATGTATATTATATTACCCAACTTAAATTAACTTAGGAGTAATAACTATGAACACAGAAGATTTACCTACTAGCCTTGATATAGGCAATCCTTTTTTTTATGATTTGAATGAAGACAGTTTCATTCAAGTTTCTCGTGACTACTTTGATGATGTTAGACTTTACTTGGTCAAAGGTGAAATAGTAAGAAGGGTACTCATTAAGTACTCAGAATTTAAATCAGATACAATTAAAGATTTTATCAGCACTCTAGATTTCTAATCTTGTGAACAAAAAAAAAGTTATTGGATAAAACCTTTTGCACCCTTTATATTACCATGTTCATCACGAATGGTATCGGGAGCAAAAAGGTCTTTTCTACCTAATTTTTTACCTGCTTCAAGTACAAGCAGGCTAACGATATAATAGACACCTTCAGTTTCGTCAGGTAAGCCTTCAAGTTCACCTAATGATGTTTTCTTGATAGGTATAGATAAACCATTACAATATAATGGTTCAACATTTTGAGAAGATTGATTTACACGAGGGATAATACCACTTTTTTCAAGGATATAATATCCAGTGTCTAAAATTAAGTGGATTTCATGGGGGGTAGCATTTATGAGAGTCATAATAGTTTGTCCTTATGGTTCTAAAACGATGATTTGAACATCAGTTAAAGTTGAGAGTTTGTTTTCAATATGTGATTTTACGGTAGTCCAGTTTAAGCCACCTAAACCACAACCGATTGGGGGGATTGCAATAGAGTCAATACTCAAGCGATGGATTGTTTTTACTAAGTCATCTAAACCTGAAATAATATCTTCCATTCTACTAGAATCTCGCCAATGTTGTTTAGTAGGGAAGTTTACAATATATTGAGAGCTAGTATCATCAGATACTTCACATACTAGCATTTTGCCACTAACTACTTCTTTTTTCGCACAAGCATCTTTATAAATTTCAAAATTGTCTGGAAATTTATTTTTAAATTGTAATGCAAGTCCCTTACCCATCACCCCAACACAATTAACGGGGTTCACAATCGCTTTCACTTTTTGCTCAAATATGTCACTGTGTTTTTTATATACGATCATTTTTTGCTCTCTTATCTTGCTAGGGATTTTAACATTGTTATTTTTTGTTTAATATATTCAATTTCTTCTTTAAGTTCTAGCCTCTCTTCATCACTCATAGGTTGAGTGATTGCATACTCTAATTGAGAAAGCTCTGCATACCTTCGGCTCATAGCAAGATAAGCGAAAGTTTTTTGATGGTGTTTACTCATAGTGTTTTCTCCTTATAGGTATTTTATGTTGTTAATTATTGGTCTTGGAAAATCCATACTTACAAGCAATCCCGATGATCCCCTTTTCTTTACTACTCTTTTAGTGATTTTTCCTCTTGTTTTTATTTTGTCATTAGTAGGGATTGGTTCTTTTTCAAACTCGACTCTTTTGAGAATAATCCAAGAAGCACCTTTGCATATATTGAGATACTCCTCGTCAGGCACTATCTTGTACTTAAATCTCGCATGAGCAATTAAAGTATAATTACCTTTCATATCATATGCAAAATCAGAAACAAGCATATACCCTTCGCATTTAATATTCTTTTTACAAATTAGGATTTGTTTAAGATTCAAATCCCTCTCTTGCATGAGAGAGTTAAAGTAATTTGTTAAAGATTCTTTTCCAAGATCACTATTTACTACTCGTATACGATGAGTATTCCAATTTTTTTGGTATTGAATATCATCTGTTTGACTAATCATATTTTTTCTCATATAGCACTCCTTTGTGAATGTGTTGTAAAGTTAGAATTGAATGTTATTTACAGGGCGAGGGAATTTTCTATCAGTGATAGAATACATTTTGCCACTTTTAACACTTACAGTTTTTTCCATTAGACCTTTGGTAGGGATCGCATCAGCCTTAGCTTTAGGTGTAGTTGCTTTAGCTTTAGGGGTACTAGCTTTAGCCTTAGGTGTAGTTGCCTTAGGGGTAGTTGCTTTAGGGGTACTAGCCTTAGCTTTAGGTGTAGTTGCTTTAGGGGTACTAGCCTTAGCTTTAGGGGTCGCATCAGCCTTAGCTTTAGGTGTGGTTGCCTTAGCTTTAGGTGTGGTTGCTTTAGCTTTAGGTGTAGTTGCCTTAGGTGTGGTTGCCTTAGCTTTAGGGGTCGCATCAGCTTTAGGGGTCGCATATGTTTTTCTCAAGGGGCTTACTCCTCCGGGGGTAGGTGATTCCCCGGGTGTCTTTGTTTTAGGTTCATCTGCCATTTCATCTTCAAAGGGGACTCTAGTCATAGTTAGCCAAGAGCCAATTTGACGGTTTTCCGTATCGAGAACCATCTTGTACTTGAATCTTGCATTTGCAAGTAAAGTGTGACCTTTAGCTTTGCTCCAAGCATAGTCAGTTACGAGACAATAACCTTCACCTTCAAATCGCTTAGGATAATAGATTCTCTCACGAGTTAAGTCCGCACCTTCGATAAAGCGATTAAAGAATTTTGTCTGGGTCGCAGTAGGGAATCTGCTATTGACGACTCTGAAACGGGAAGTACTCATATCTGCTTTGAGTTTAATGTCATTGGTTGGTTCAGAAATAATCTTGCTCATATATCACCTCTTGTGATTGAGTGCCGTAAAGTCCATCAAAACGATCATCTTTACACTACTCTATGTTTTGACTCTTATATTTTAGGCTCTTCTGAAACAGTCGGTAATATCGGGTTTTTTTAGGATATGGGTCAAGCCTATAATATGTAGAAATCTAGGTACAAAAAACTCTGATGTATTGTAGAAATCTAAGTCTCGTCAAAGGGGGGTCCGCATACTTTGACTCGCCCCCTTAAAGATTTCTACATATTATCAGCTAATACGAGACTCAGATTTCTACATATTATCAAAGGGTCTAATACAGATTTCTACATTTTATGGTTTATGTGTGTACCCATGTACCTATACACATATATATAGATTTCTACATTTTATAGCCTTAACCCATACCCTGAAAACCCCCGATATTACCGACTGTTTATGTATTTGTTAGAATGGCTTAGTTAAAACATAAATAGATGTAGTGAAAAACAGAAAACGAAAACACTACCGACTGAAAAAAAATAAAATGATCTGTTATGAAACACCTAAAAAAAAGGATAAACCATTATGGCTACTTTTAATCAAGCTCAATTTCTTTCTCAATTTGCAACCTTTACCCCTTCAACAGATTGGGAATATCGCTTTGCTACAAGCTTACATAAGCAAGTAACTTTTTTCAAAAAAGAATTAACCGAAAAACAAGTAAATGCTTGGGAAAAGTTAATTGCTCCTAAAGTGGAAATTGCACCAACAGAAATTAAAGAAGAAGCTAAGACCTTTATGCAAGAAGCTGAATCTTTACTTGCGAACACTGATGAATGGGGACATAATTTCATCACAAGTTTGATCAGTCAAGTAAAAGAAGGTAAAGAATTAACATCTCGTCAACTCTTCATCTATGGAAGAGTTAAAGCTAAGGCAACACCTAAAGCAGAAATTGTTGAAACACCTAAAGCTAAGGCAACACCTAAAGCTAAAGCAACAGTTAAGGCAACACCTAAAGCAACAGTTAAGGCAACACCTAAGACAACAGCTAAGGCAACACCTAAGACAACAGCTAAAACCACAACAAAGAAAGTTTAGTTTGTATGTATAACATTATTGACTTAACCACAAAAAAAGTGATTGAAAAAAATCTCACAATTCATCAAGCGATTGCCACTTGTATGAACAAAAACTTAACCTACATAAAAAAGGGGAAAACAAAATGGAAAATTTAGAAAAAATTATTAGCGACTTTCCTTCAATGAAATTTACACATGAAGAGAAAAACTTGATTGCTAGTGAAAACTTTGGAAACTTAGTTTTCTTTGTATCTACATTCAGGAAGTATGCGAAGATCAGTCTTTTCTCTCTCTCATTAAAAGAGAATGGCATTTATGAAAGTGTTATGGTAGAGAAACAAAATTATGATGAGATTAAAAACAGTTTAAATGAATTGATTGAGAAAGCAAAAAGAATTAGTCCAAAATCCTTTAAGTAGGATTTTGAGCTAATCAAAAATTTTTTTTGTTCCGAGATGTAGAAATCTAGGTGGTAAAATATACATAAAAGGATTTTATGTATGGAAGATTTAGAACTAGAAGAAAATGAAATCATAATGATACTAGATAGGGACGGTGATTTAGTTATCATCCCCCCTGAGATAGATGATATAACACAAGAACAGAACGACATACTAGAACAGATAGTAGTTTCAGTTAAACCTTCATTTTTTCTATACATCGTTTTAAGAATAGAAATAGCTTTCGTTCGTTTATGGGCAACCTTATTTGAAAGGTAGAATATGGATTCTTTAGAATATCTATTATCTAAAACAAATGAACCTGAACCACAAGTAAAAAAAGGATTTCCTTTAATAAAGAAAACAATCTTAACTTTTCTTCTTTGTCTTATAGGGGATTTAATGAGTAGCTTTGACCAATATGCTATGACACATGATTGGATCATAACACAGTTTTTTACAGGATTAGTATCTCAAGGTATATGGTTTCTAGCAGGGTTCTTTTTTTATGATGCAAAAACAAGAAAAGAAAGAGTTTGTATTTTTATAGGTACAGCTTTAGGTTGTGGTGTAGGAAGCACTTTAATGTTGAGATGGTTTAAACCTTTATTCAATAGCTTTTTTTAAAATTTTAACTAAACTTGTGTCTTCTAATTTACCTACACAATATAAACTAAACACTTCACAAAAAAATTCTTCTGAATCTGTACTAGCATATAAAGAAGGAAACCTAAGATTATCTAAAAAGGTATTAGGTATCGTGATATGTACTTTACCCATATCTAATTTAAGTATGCCTCCCCCTATATCTTCCACAGATAAAATTATATCTTCCCCAGGTAATAAACCATCACCATTTCTAAAGAATAAAGGTTCTTTAAATATATCATAATAGGATTTGCCTATAAGGTAAGAGATGGGTTTGTTTTTACTTCTCTTAATCTGATTGTAATATTTCTTAACAAGTCTTTTATTTTTTAAGACTAGATTATAATAGCGATGACCAAATTCATGTATTAAGGTTCTTATATAATGAGGTTCTATCTTATGTGTGTTTCTATAATAGATTTTATCATCTCTATAAATAGCTTGGGACTCAGTCCCTATATGGTCAGCTATAATAACATCACCATATAGGATAGAATTGATATTAGGGATATCACTAGATTTCATAAGGGCAATAGCTTTTTTAAAGACAGTAGTGACTAAAGCAATATCTTCTTTAGAACTGATGTAATGGAATTTAAGGTTATCGAGTTTAAAGAAATTAGGAGTCTCAGTTTTTTTATTTTTAGATTTATACCAAAGGTGTTTAAGGCAGGCTATCAGTTTAGCTATATGTGAGTCTAAGAGTAAGTCTATATTAGGTTTATAAGAACCATGATCTTTTTCAATTTGGATAGCTTCAGGAATAATGGTAAGTTGTAAGAAATTTTTAAGAGAAGCGATGTGTTTAAAATTGACTCTTTTGTATTCATTAATATCTGAGATGGCTTGGTTTATTTTAGATATGATATAGCTATCTAGGTAATCATTCTCTAATAAGAGAATAGTTTCATGTATGTTTTTTTGTGGGTCTTGCATAATGTAATCCTATAATATATATCTACGAAGGAGAATATATATAAATGAAAGACAGATTTATTCTTACAATAGATGGTAATGGTAAATTAGCTACCAAGATACCAGATGAGACCACACCTAAGCAATTTGAAAAGATAGCAAGAGTGTCAGTAGCTTTAGAACCAAGTTGGGTATTAAGTTTTTTTATTCGTATAGAAGTTTTCTTTTTTAGATTAACTTGTGTATGGGAGAAAGTAAAAGATGAAATAAGAGAGAGAGATAAATGATATGTTGGTTGGAATTATCCTCTAATGATGTAATGCACTCATCACAATATAAATATCTAATCAGTTCTATTAGTGCCAAAGCTAGTAGAACTGATTGTGGTAAGCAGGGTTTCTTTTTAGAGCCATATTATTTTAGAGATAGTATAGCATTAAGTACATCTAAAGCTTTAACAAAACATACATGGATAAACGACCAAGATAGGTATTTAGCACCTAATAATAAGAGAGGATATAAATAAATGAGTAATCACTATGGCTTCTTTTCATCATATGGTAATAATGTACAGTTTTCTGTTCAACTTGTTTATCTAACATCATCTACTTCAGCAGCTACTATCCGAGATATTAAAGGAATGGGAACATATATACACCAAAGCAACATAAGGCATTGCATTGCATTATATGGTGCAAGGGTGTTATCAAAACATACATGGATAAACGACCAAGATAGGTATTTAGGCAAGGATATAAATAAATGAGTACTCATTATGGTTTCTTTAGCAATGACAGTAATGATGTCCTGCACTCACCCCAAGGTGTTTATTTGACATCATCCACATCACCAACAAAACAATATGCTCTAAAGGGTATAGGGCATTACCTATACATAGATAACTTTAGACTAACAATCGCTTTATTTGGTGCAAGGTCGTTATCTAAAAATACATGGATAAATAATTCTGATAGATATATAGGGAGATGTAAGATAAAATGATCTGTTGGTTTGAAAATATGAATAATACAATACAAACGATTCAGTCTTCAGTTTACTTTATGTCATCTAAGTCATCACAAGCACATGGGTATTATCTAGATGAGAATAGCTTTAGGAGGAATATGGCTGTATATATAGCTAGAGGTAGAGAAATAGTAAATACCACATGGGTAAATCAGTCGGATGTTTATTTAGCACCAAATAAGGATAATGTAAAATGATATGTTGGTTTGAAAAAAGTAGTAATGAGGTTTCTAGAAATGAACATAGTGTGTTTATCTTATCTAGTACATCTTCAAGTAAATCAGGAACAGAAATCTTACAACCTAACTTTAGAAAGTTTTTAGCTTTATCTGTGTCAAAGAACAGAGAAGTGGTAGGTCGTGGGAATTGGATTATAAATCATAATTTGTATTTAGCACCAAAGGATAAAGCAACATGATCTGTTGGTTTGAAAATAATAATAATAATAGAAGTAAAAATATACAAGGAGTCTACTTGTGTAGTAGTCAATCTTCTGTAAATCATGGTCTAGTATTAGAAAAAGAAAACCTAAGACACAGTATTACTTTATTCGTAAGTAGAAGACTAATATCATCTTCTTATATAGATGGAGAAGATGTTTATTTTAAACCACCTTGTTCTATATATAAATAAATAAGTTCACTTATACTTATACTTGGAAATCCTGCTGTATTATTCTTTACTTTTTTAAAATCTATTCTTCTAAATGTATCTAAAACAAAATCTTTATGTGCTTTAAAGAAATAAAAATTTACTGGACTATAATGTTCAAAACCACTTGTTAAAATTTTACCTGCACTATTTCCTACTCTCTGTATAGAAAAATCAGCTTGGTTAGGTTCTACTCTCTCAAAGTAATTTTTCACATCAGATAACTTATAGATAACTTTCTTCTCTCTTTTAGTATCTCTTTTCTCCCATACCTGAAAACAACAAGGTACATCATACACTTCACCTTTAAAGATAAAACTGTCTTTAGGTACATCTACATCAGAAACTAAATGAAAATAAGGATTGAGAGTATTTATAGTACTGTCTTTACGGAAAGTTCTAGGTAAGATAAAAGCAATAGTATCACTAAAAGAAGAAGCATGGTTAAAAAATTTAATAGCTAGACTAGAATTTTTACCAAATGGGGGATTACCTAAAGTACAGATACGAGAAAATAAAGGTGGGTTGTATTTAAGGAAATCCATAGTAATGACATTATCTATTTTAGGGTCTATATCTATACCTAATCTTTTATTAGGTTCTAGTAAATTATAAAAGCTTCCTGTACCTACACTAGGTTCTAAGATATAATCATAAGACTCTAAATTAAGATTACTTAATATTTCTTTTGCATATATAGGATTTGTATAGAATTGATCTAAGTCTCTGTCTTTATCCATATTAACCTCTTGGTATAATATAGATACCTAAATATCAAAAGGATATAGAATGTTTTTAGAAGAAAATTCAGATACTTTTAGAATAGTATCATTAGACGGATTTAAGATTAGAGAAGTAAGAAACCCTAGTAGAGAGTTAGCTTTAATTGCTGTTAATAGTAATGGACTTGCTTTACAATATCTTAAACAAGAATTTAAAGATGACCAAGACATAGCAGTCTCAGCTATACAAAATAACCCTATGGCTTACATTTATATTTCAGATAGACTTAAGAGTCTGTCTTTATTGTTATTTGAAAAGAAGCATAGTTTCGTAATAACAGTTGGGAAATATAATGAGTTTATGTATTTCGTAAATGATTTGAGTGAAGATCAAAAAGAACTATTTGAGAATATACATTTAATACAAGAACCTAGTTGGTTCTTAAAGATAGCATTGAAAATAGAAAAATTCTTTTTAAACTTTATATAAAGACTCTTATGTTATAAGACATAAGGAGTTCTAATGTTTCGTAAAGCTAAATTAATAAAATTACCACAGCCGTTAATTGATTTTTGTAAGAAAGAATTTCTTGCACATTTTGGTCATATACTAAAACACAATTTGCCTGATACAAATAACTTAGATGCACAAGATTTAGATTATCTAGCTAAAAATGAAAAAGTCTTTCGTGAGTTTTATAATGTATTTCCTAGTACTCCTAATAAAAGAGAAATTTGGGAAAATTATGTAGATGCTGCCGATAGTATTAAAAACTATGAACCTGATATACTTTCTTTTAAGGATTATGAGTTCTATACTTCACAAGGTAATAAATATTTTATGTTCCTTAAAAAGCATACTATGGAAATTCTAGATCAACAAAAGAAAATGATCTCTAATTTTAGGATTCTCTATCAGTATCCAGATATTGAAGATGCTATATCATTACCTAAACCATTTGTAGCTTCTTCTAAAAAATGTGAATCAAAACCTTTTATATTAACACCCCAACATTTAAAAGGTATGCCTTATATTACTGCATTACCTAAACAATATACTTTTATAGTAGAGACTGTCTTGTACTCCAATTCAGATTCTGATGGTTCTTGTACATTTTACCCTAATCAAAACAAGTTTGTCGTGACATATAAAATTACAAAAGATATGCTAGAAAAGCAACCTATATATTATATTGCTAATTTAGATGAAGTTACAGAACATGAATTGACACACTTCGTCCAATACTTAATGAAAGATATCACATCTGTATCTTCTTGGGGAGATGTTGGTCAAACAAGAGGACCCAATACAGCTTGGCAAGATTTACCTATAGAATATAAAGCTATCTTTAGAGATCAATTTGTTCGTTTAACTAAAATGAAACAACACTTAGATTTATCTTCTTATCGGTCTTTTATAAAAAGTATAGAAGATCATATACAGTATTTGCCTAAGATAGAAGATATTAAAAAAGACAGTCCTGAAAAATTCACACCATTTATGACCCAACTTTTTGTTTTACTTCGTAAATAAATAAGGGTACGCATTTACCACCCTTTATATATTTTTCTTATTTCTATAATCACTACATCTAATATCTCACCTAAATCACTTTCTCCTGAAACAACAGGTAAACCATAGTGAAAAATCTGCCAAGTCTTTTTACCTAAAACGGTATCCATTAAATCTTCTTGAAATACGAAATGTATATGTATCACAGAACTTAAATTCATTTTGGTATTTTGTATTGTTAAAAGGTATAAGGTAAAACCATTATGTAAATGAGTATTAGAACTTATTTCTATATCTTCTAACTTATTAGAAATAAAATTCAATTCTCCAAGAAATCTGCTTTCTATTTCATTTAAAGTACATTTTAATAAACGATACACATCTGTAGTAATATACTTATCTCCCATTTCGATAATAAGATATTCGAGATTCTTATAAAAGTATTCTTTATCTATAATTCGTTTGCCATTTTCTATTTTAGTGAAGTTTAACATTTGTTTCTCCTTATCTAATCTTATTATCTTAATTATTCTTCCATTCTTCTCTAATCTTATCTAGTAAATCAAATAACACTTCAGTTTCCTTAAAAAGATTACTTTTACATATCCAGATACTCGGATTATTACTTGAAAATTTCCATTGTAGTTTAATTACATTATTTACAGCTATATAAAAATGGGGGTATTCATGTTCCATCTCTATGAGTACATTAATTTTATTTATTCCTGATTTAGCTACTAATGAAAAATATCTATATTTATTTAAGTCAACTTCCCATCCTTGTACTGATTCTTCCATTTTACATTCTTTAAAAAACTGAGAAATTTTATCTAAATCTAAAAATAGAGACATATCTCCACAAACGATGACTCTTTTACCATTTTCTATTTCTGTTAACATTTGTTTCTCCATTCTTCTCTTATCTTGAGAAATAACTGAGTTGCCATTTCTTTATCTGTATATGTATGCCCTTGCATATTCCATGTTGTACTCTTCTCTTTTGAGAGAAGGGCAGATAACACTACTTTATCTTTGTTATGTAAATATAGAAAAATCAAATCCGAGTTAAACATATTGCCTTCTACACGAAGATGTTCTAATTCTCCTACTATTCTCCCACCACCCCAAACAACATCAAAATGACACTCATTCAATATTGTGTTTAAGTTTAACCATAAATCAAAATTCTCATCTAACTCAGGTAAAACCACTCTTGTACCATTTTCTATTTTTGTAAAAATCATTTCTTACTCCATTCTTCTCTTATTGTTTCCAATAATAAGTTTGCTAGTTGCCGATCTGTGTAAAAACCTTGTTCTACTTCATTTAACCTTACTATCCATAATGAACTTGTCGATTTTGCTCTTAGCACTTCTTTATCATTGTTATTTAAAAAGATAGATAAGGTACGATTTGCAGGACTAGACATTCCAGATACATATATATGATCTAACTGACATAACACTAACAAAGGTAGTCTTTCTTTTATTGTAAAGTGACACTCTTCTAGTAATTCAGATAATTCTTCCCATAAATCTATTTCTAGATTTTCTTTCAGCACTCTTTTTTTGTCTATTATTTCTGTATACATTTTATTACCTCGGACTTAAAGCATATAGTTGTCTGATGATATCAAATATCGATTTAAAGCTTGAATCTAATTTACACTTAAAGAACCATGTACCTACAGCACCATCAGAATTAAACTCAATTCCTTCTCTTGTATCTGAGAACAAATCGTCTGTAGTATTTAAAAACTTAAGAGTAAAGGTTTGTTTGAGTTTGGTTTTTTTACTTCTCAATCGTACTGAGAAAACATGGTTCTCCTGAGATAATTCTTCTATCTTAAAATAATTATTCTCTTCGTATAATGTTAAACCCAACTCTCTGAAAAAATAATCTGTAATCCTTGCTATTATTCTAGCTTTTAATTCGTCATAGTCATCATGTACATATTTATCTAGTACATCATTTACAATAGCATCTAGATAATCAAATCTCTCTTCACTAAGTACTCTTTTACCATTTTCTATTTTTGTTAAGTTCATTTCTGTTTCTCTTTCTAGGGTACGCATTACCCAATGTTGTTTGTTCTAAAAACTCTAAAACCTACAGAATGATCCCTGTGCCCTTCTGTAAAATGTTGATTAGAATCACATCTCACTTTTTCTATAGGACTTTTCCAACTACCACCTTTCACAATCCTTCTCACTTCATTTCTTAAATGCCAGGGCATTTCTTTTTTATCCCAACACCATTCCCATACATTCCCACTCATATCATATAAACCCCAAGCATTTGGACTTAACTCTTTTACTGCATGAGTCCTACTTGAATTTTCTGCATACCATGCAACTGAATCTATATCATTCCCCCCACTATATATATAACTTGTATTTGCTTTACAAGCATATTCCCATTCTTCTTCTTTAGGTAACCGATACCCAAGTTTATCAAAATCACAAACCCATACATTTTCTTCTTTTCTATAACATTTCTCTAATTTATGTAAGTCACTTAACTTGTTACAAAATTCTATGACATCATCAAAAAGTACATTTTCAACAGGTGCTTTTTGATGTAAGACATTTAAACTTGGATTTTTACCCATTACTGTTTCATATACTTCTTGAGTTATAGGAGTCTCCCCTACTATAACTTTCGCTAAATGAACCATATTTATTAACTTACTCTCTTGAGAACTAGACCATAAATCTCTCAATACCCATAATATTTTCTCTAATGCTTCTTTACTATTTTTGAATACTATTTTTCCTGCATCTTCTTTAAACATTGCTTTTCGTAAAGACCATATACCCTTATCTATCCTAAACTCATAAGAATGATTACAGTTAGATGAAAAAACAAAAATTTCCATATCTGAATCATAACCATATTCTATGAGTCCACCATCAAAATATAAGCGACCACCTTCAAAACCCATTTCGCTTAATATGTCATCTATTGAATCTCTTAAATCAAAATTTAAGTTCAGTTCAGGGTTTACTATTCTTTTCCCATTTTCTATTTTTGTAAAGTTCATTTTGTACTCCTTTAGTTTATTTTTGTTCCCACAAGCATCTTACTTGTGTTAAGATTTTTTCTAATACTGCTTTCAAACCCATTTGGTCATGTTCTGTTGTTAATTGGTTTTTATTTAACATCCATACAGTAACTAAACGACCTAAACATAACTTTTGTATGTCTGCTGTACTAAAACTAATACTACATATCTCTTTAAACACACCTCCTTTCTTAAAATGAATCCTTAAGACAGAGTCCGACCATTCTAATTCTATAGACATTCCACTAGATTCTTCCCAAACTTGTTTATTCGGTAAAGAGTTTTGTGCTTTCTTAAAAATTTTCAATTCTAAAATTACAGCTTCAATTAAGTTATATAACCTAGAAATAAATGGTACTTCTTTTGTAGTATCTAATTGATACTGAGAATACATTTCATCTGTAAAGTTTAAGATAGCATCATTGTTAATAACTCTTTTGCCATTTTCTATTTTTGTAAAGTTCATTTTGTACTCCTTTAGTTTATGTTGCCTTCTTCATCAAAATCCCATTCATTTACTTCTATCAGCTCTATTAAACTTGCTTTTGAATATCTCTCATCTCTCATTCTTTTAATTAAATTTAATAGTGCCTGACAAAAATCTCTCATCATTTCCCCAATGAGTTTAACTACAGATTCTGCTAATCTTACTTCAACACCATTTTCAAAATCTGTTTCTCTATATTGATATTGGTCTCTTCTTTCAACACCACATTTACAATCTGAGTATGTAAGACCACAATCTTCACAATTATAAAATTCTGCCACATCTACATAATGTAAATATCCAGAGTCAAAATCAGACCCCTCATGCTCAACTAAAAAACTTCGAGTATTTGGTATCTGATAAAACCTTCTATGGTAGTACATTATGTATTGCTCTTTTGTTGCTCTTGATACAAATGCTTTCTCAAACTTGTCGGATATTAATATCTCTCCCTTTAGGTATGGCACATTTGAATATATTGTACCTAAATGATACTCCATCGTATTTATCTCTTCTTCGGTAAATTTGAAACCATACTTTTCTTCTAGCATTGGCATAGTCACATGATAGTTTATATCATGTGATAATAGCAGGGAATCACAAATCTCATCCGATCTCATCATAGATAACACTCTCTCTTTAGCTTTTTCGCTTAACTCTTGGTACTTCATTTTTTTTCTCCTATGTGTATGGGATAAGTCTATGTTTTTACATAGCTATTTTTTTCTTTATTTTTCTTGCAAGAATTTCAATACTTTACGGTTATTACATTTGCCCTATAATATGTAGAAATCTAGACCCCTTTTTTGACTCTCGATTAAATGTAGAAATCTTAAAAGTATTATATGTAGAAATCTACTAAGCTAAACCCTAAAAATAGGGGTCCGCATTGGGTATCTCTAAACCCCCCATTTTGACACCTTTACCCCCCTATGCGGACCCCCTATTATATATATATAGATTTCTACATATTTTCATACCTAGATTTCTACATATTATAGGGCTTCCCTGAAAATTGTAAATGCTTGATTTTACTACATTTTTCATTTTTCCAAAAAAAGCTAGGTGAAAACACAGAATGGTGAAAGAAAAAAGTTTTCTCTCAATCCAACGAAAAAGGAGTACCTATGAGTACATTACAACAAGATAAAGATTTAAGATCAGTGCTACTACAAAAAGCAATGCAACAAGACCCTATGAGAATGGGGGAAGGTGCATTTGTAGGTTTATGTGAAAGCAATAATGTGAAAATTGTAAGAGGTGGTGTAGGTTTTGCAGTTAAAGCATATACAGTAAACTCTCTTTTGTTTAGTTTCTTAAACAACAAACCTTTTAATCACATTTTGAATGAATACCAATATGGAAATTTAGAAAGAAATTTCTATGACTATTGCAATGCAAATTTAAATAATACAGCAAATGAACCTATCGTATTATATTTGCCAGATGCTTTATCAGCTCATTTATCTATGGGTGCAAATAAGTCAGTAGGTTTAGGTGGTGCAGAACATGAACTAGGACATATTATTTGTGATAAAGCTAATAAAATGCCACCTTTGGATTATTTTAAGAAAGTGATGCCCTCTGTTATTGATTTTATCAAGTCTTTCAATGGTGCTAATGGTTACATCAATCAATATATCCAATCAGCAAGTAAATTCTGTAATGTATTTGCTGATGTAAGATTAGAAAGAATGATGCCTGTAATGTATCCACCTACAAAGCAAAGATTTGTAGATGTGCAAAAATGTATCTTTGAAATGGAAAATGATTCTATTGACCAAATGAGTCCACTTGATGCTTTGATCTTTATGATTAGAGATATTGGTAAAAATCATGCTTGCCAAGAATTAACTGATCGTCTTGCTTATTATGAAAGAAATTTCCCACAAGAATGGGAAATGGTTCAAAAAGAATTTATGGATTTAATTAAGATGAACCAATGTGATACTACTGACATTGATGGCACATTGCATTTTCCTATGGTAGCAACTTGGAAATTCTTTTTGAAAGTTAAAGAACTAGAAGAAAAAGAAACTAAAAACCCACCACCAAAACCACAAAAAGGTGATGGTAATCCAGAAGACCCTTGTAATGGTGGTGGTGGTGGAAAGCAAGAAGATAAAGATAAAGATAAGGGGGAAAATAAGGATAAGGGAGATAAGGATAAGGGAGATAAAGATAAGACTAAGGGGGATGGTGGAGATGATGGTGAAGATGAAGAAGATAATGATGATGAGGGTAGTGAAAAGAAAGATAATAGTGAAAAGAACAATGATGATGATGATATTGAAGAGAGTCGTTCTGATGAGCAAAAGAAAAAAGAACCTAAAGAAAGATCATCAACAAAAACCACATCAAAGGACTTGATTGAATCAATTAAAAAGAAAATTGATAGTGGTGATTTTAATGCAGATACTTTAGATGCTTTAGCAAAGAAAGCAGAAGAAGAAATTCAAAAACTAAACCAACAAAGCAATAATGAAACTTACATTTGCAATGGTCATTCTGTAGTTTATGTGCCTAGAAGCAGAGTAAAACAGAGTGGTCGTGTATTCTAAGAAAGAAAGGTTGTTATATGACATACCAAATACCTACCGAAATCCAAACATTGATTGATTCTGATCGTGAAGAATTTCATGATGAAAATAGACAACTTGCTTGTGAAGAATTAGTAAAAAGACTTAAGGAAACAAATTGTTGTTTACCTGAGTACAATATTACAGCAGATCAATTTGTCTATGATGGTGAAATGATTATCCATTGTGGAGAACAAAAACAATGGGAAATTTATTTATGGTGTGATGGAGTAGTCGAAGCAACTACTTTCTTTTGTGGGATTTTTGATGGTAGTGGCATATCTTTAAAAGATGCTCTCTTAAATCCAAAACTTGTTATGGAAAATTTGAAAGATTTAATTGAGTCTTTCTGTTCTGAAAGAAATAAAACTTTTGAAGAACTTGAATATGATCCCAATGGCGATTGGGGATGTGGTGCTTGGGTATTAAGCGATGATGAAGAAGGTTATTAAAACACAACACAAACAAAAAGGTTTTACCATGAAAAACAACAACACAAACAAAGGTCTCAACATGAGCAACAATAACAACACAAACAAAGGTCTCAACATGAGCAACAATAACAACACAAACAAAGGTCTCGATATGAGCAACAACAACAACAATGACAAAGGTCTCGATATGAGCAATGTAAAGTACACAAAAGAATTTCTTATGGAAATACTCAGAGAAGATGACAACATGAGCGAAGATCAAAAAAGAGATGTTAAAGTACTCCGTTCCGTTTATGGACTACCTGTACAAAACAATTTAAGAACACTTCAAATTAAAGCTAAAGCAGTTCTCGAAAAAGAATGGACTAATATTGAAGTAGGTGATGACAGTTTATACAATGGTCATAGAGAATTGGTTTATTTCATCAATCCTTCTCAAGACATTGTAGAACCTGGATTGCCAGCACAAATCAACATCTATTGTAATTTAGATGATGATATTCTCACAGTAGCTAAACTCGCTAAAACTTATGATGAAAATGACCCCAATTCAGATATGGAATGGGATGATCTCGAAGAACATAATTTCTCTTGGGAAAAACTTTCTGAATTACTCGTTAAATACAGATTAGCTACAAACTAAAAACCTACACACACCACACACAAAACACACACACACACTTTAGGAGGCGATTATGAATACAATGGAATTAATTAACAGAACTTTACTTTTAAACCATCACTACCACCCTATGCGTACCGTTAAACAAGAAAATGTAGAAGAGTGTTTTACACTTTCTACTAATGTTGCAATCAAAGCAGAAATTGGTAAGTCAGGTAGAATGACTATTTGCTTATGGTCTATGACTTTAGATAGAGTCATTAATTCTAAAGCTAAAGCTCAACCTAGTTTTGAACAAAACCAAACCAACATCGAAAAGAATGTAAAATATTGGATAGAAACTTTTAAATCACAAGAACATTATTATGAAACTCAATTACATATGACTCCAGAAGAACTTGTTAAGTACAAAGTTGGTATGAGCATGAAAATTCAAGCTATTCCTAATTGGCAAGAAAAAGACTTTCTTAAAAGTAATTTAGAGAAAGTCAATAATGGTCAAGTTCTTTCTCCTAAGACTCTTATTGCTATTGAAAAATTTGTAGATAACAAAAGAGAAACTAAAGAACTTTCTCCTGAACAGAAAGCTTTCTATGATAAAATCGTTAGCTTATCTAATGCTTCTAAAGAATCAAATGATGAATGGACTATCTCTTTTAGTCAATCTCTTATCGATGCAATTCAAAAGTACGGTGTTAACACTAGACTTACGGATAGACAAAAACAAATTCTCTTAGACAAATTTAACAAATACCATATTTAAGGATTCACTATGTTAGACTCAATCATTATCCAAAACCTAAAAAACAAAACAAGAAACTCTAAATAAAAGGATTTATTATGAACTACTTAGAACAACTTAAACAACAACAAGCTGCCTTCAATTCTGCTTACGACACTCTCACTAAAGAAATAGATGCTATTAGAAAAGAAAAATCTGAACTTTACTATAAACTTAGAAACTTAATTGACGCTAGAGATTCTTTATCAAATTATTCTACTGACCCTGCAATCAATCAAATCTTCTTAAATATCTGTGACATTAAAAACCACTATCAAAATATAGATACTGATTTTGGTGTACAGATGGATAAAAAATACAAAGAACGAAATGACTTAGAAGATTCAAAAGATCGTACACTAAATACTACCATTAACTTCTTAGAAAAGAATAATCTAACTTCTAATCTTGCTGATCTCGTTTTATTTTTCTGTAATTCTCCCCTTATCATCAATGGCAAAAAAAGAGAAAAGAATTTACAACTCGGTTCTAAAGAACTTACACTCACTCTCGCTCTCGCTGAACATAATTTTGTACCTACTAATTTTGCAGGCAATGCTATTATTAATAATCTCGTAGATGCTAATACCACTAGACAAATGTATTTTCTCAGACCTTCCGAATCAAGTCGTAAAGCTTCTAAAGTTTTTGAATTTGCCATTGAAAAAAGAGATGGCTTAGAAACCCTTCTCCACTTTGCTATTCTCGATACTGATAGTAATATGAAGACTGAATGGACAATCGCTGATAACGATGAAAATGCTAAAGTCACTATATTTACTTATGACCCAAAAAACTACAGATTTACAATCTTAGGTAAATTGCCAGAAACTCCTAGAGACCTTCTTAAAGAAGTTATCTTTAATACCCTTTCTTAACATAAAGGTACTCTATGCGAACCCTCACTTCTTTAAATGACAATAAACGAATTTCACTACCTAATGATCATATCAAAGAATATTTATATCAGGGTCATTCAATATCCGAATTTGTAGAATTGCTTCTTTCTGAATTAAATTTTAAAACATCAAATAATTCCACATCTTCTAATACTCTTACATCTTTCTACAATAATGACTCTATCAAAAATTTTCAAATCAGAACTTTAAGAAACACTACTAAAAAAGAAATTATCAACATTGATATAATACATCCTAATTTTGTTTCTTCCTATTGCCTATTCTCTGTTAAAGCTGGCTTACTAAATTACCATAATGAAAACTATGGTATCGATTATGAAACATTCATTAACCTACTTCTCGAAGATATTAGAAAGGCTTGGTCTTATGTCAGAAATTAAATTCCAAACTAACTCGTTAAACTCAGGCGACTTTGAAAACATTTTCGATTTTACAAATTCACATGAACCTTGTTTAGGTATTCCTTATGCTTCTTTACTTGATGATAATACTGCTGTTATCTCTATCGCTTTCTTAGATAGTCCACAAGAAATTAAAGCAGCTATTGATGGTGACGGTGTTATCTTAGGTACTCGCTTAGGTAAAACTCTCGATTTTAAATTCCACCTTAAATCCGGCTCAGGTAAAATCTTTCTCACTAATAATAAAGAAAACTATTATATGTTCTGGGGATTTAAACAGAATGGCATTCATATAATAAATAAATATGAATCTATCTTTATAGATTTTTCTAAGGGTGTAGAGGTTATTGATAAACCTAATTATCATACCTTCTTAAAATTACAAGCACCCCCTTCTGTTTCCTTTTTTACCGATTGGGTTGACTCATGAACTTCTTCACTATTAAAAATAATAAAAAATACTTCTCTCTTTCGATCTCCGATCTTAAAGCTATCGTCAGAAAAGATGTTCTTTATTTTATCGAAACTTTCTTTACACAACTTAATTTCAGAATGGACTCACAACAATACAAGGACTATTCCTGCCACTTATTCTTTTCTCTTAAACCTCTTACTGTCCATGTTATCCTAGATAACTATTCACACCATGATAACTCTAAAGGTTATATCCATATCAACCTACTCAATATCGAAAACCATAAATCACAACAGTTTAAATACCACGGCGTTCCTTCTATTGACCTCCTTAACTCTATCCTAGAATCTTTAAGACTCTTATGGTCTTAAACAAAGGACCTAACATGAATATACCTTCTAAAGAAGAACTACTACTCCTTAAAGACAAACCCTTTAAACATATTGCTTCTATATATAACACCGATACTGCTACCGTTAAAGTTTGGTACAATATCCATGATATACCTAAAATAGGTATTAAAGGTGTCCCCCTTTCTTCCCCTATACCCCCTAAAGAAATACTAGAACAACTTAAACATTTATCCTTTGATGAAATAGCTAAACAGTATAACACCAACCCTACTACTATCAGTCGTTATTTTAAACGATATAATATCGAACGAACTAACCTGCAAGGTACTCATTTAAAATCTAAAGATGAAATACCTTCTAAAGAAGAACTTTTATCTTACCAAGATAAAACTTATAAACAGATCGCCACTATCTATAACACTAACCACACTAAAGTTTCAATATGGTTTAAAAAACATAACATAAATAGAAAACCTGAGAAATGTAAAAAACACATTAGAAAACCTATAACACAAACATCACCTAAACCTATAACACAAACATCACCTAACCCCCTTAACGATATCAGAATTGCTCTCATCAATAAAATCTTATCTGATGACTCTTTTACTCTTTCTCTTTCTCACTTACTAAAGGATTCTTTATGAACGAGCTATACTCCCAAATCTATTCTCTCTTAGCTACCTGCACTAACTCCACTATCTCTTATGAAGTAAGAGAAGATATTCAGTACCTACAACGATATGTACCTAACCCTTCTCCTGCCTTCTTACAAGGTCTTATCTCTAAACTTAAACAATACCAATAAAGGACTCCCATATATGATAACAGAACAATATGGTTTTAACACCCCTCTTGATTTTCTTACTAATGTTACTGACTGGAATAACATCTTACAAGTTATCCCTTCTTGTAATATCATCGATCTTAAACCAGGTATCCGTTTCTCTGCTTATGGTTTAACTGCACCTAATTTTGAAAACCTTTCCATTACTATTACTCAAGGTGATGGGATTGTCTTTGATGACCTAGATTCCGAATTTGATTGTCTCGATTTTTATGTCGCCCCACAGTCTGATCAAGGTCAAATTACTATTACTGATACTAAGGATACCTATATCTTCTCTTGGAAAAAAATTGAAGATTCTCTCTTCCAATTCACTACTCATTATAATGACTCCGTATTCTTTGACTCTATTAATAACAATATCTCCCCTGCTTCTGTTAATGAGTACCAAGAGAAACTTATCCAAGAATATAATGATCTCGATAATAACCATTTGCTTATCGATGTGATTAGCGGTGGTGACCCCCAAGCTCTTTATAATCTTAAATCTTTTCTCTTTAAGAAAATGAAAAAAGCTCAAACACTTAAAAACTAGAAAGTGTATTTATATATGTTAGATAAAGCTCAAGGCTGTTTCATCGGTTTACTCTCAGGTGATAACTTAGGTTCTCATGGCGAATTTAAATTTAAACATGAGATTTCTAAGCTCTACCCTAAAGGTATTAAAGACCTTATCTCAGGTGGTGTCTTTAATCTCTTACCCGGTCAACCTACTGATGACGGTGAAATGGCTATCGCTCTCGCTAGATCTATTATCCTTATGCAACGATTTGACTACGACCATGTCTATAACTCTTATATAGATTGGGCAGATTCAGAACCTTTTGATATCGGCTCTACTATTAGTAATGCTCTTCATCAGGGTATCTATGACCCCAACTCTGCTAGTAATGGTTCTCTTATGAGAGTTGCTCCTATAGGTATTTATGGTGCTACCTTAGATTTAGATACTGTCGCTTCCCTCTCTATACTAGATGCTAAATGTACCCACGATAACAATATCGTATTTGAAACTAATAGTATCTTCGCCCGGGCTATCAGCCTCGCTATTAAATCTGATATTGCCCCAAGAGATTTATTTACCCAAATGATTGACTGGGCTACTCTACCTACCATTAGAGAAAAAATGATCCAAGCTAAATCTAATATTCCTGCTAATATGGACTCTTACCAAAAAGGTTTCTGCCTTACTGCTTTACAAAATGCTATGTACCACTTATACCACACTAGCAATTTTTCTAAAGCTATTAACTCTACCTTTAAAGAAGGTGGAGACTCCGATACTAATTGTGCTATCACTGGCGCACTACTCGGTGCTGTCTATGGCATTAATGCTATCCCACAACAATGGATTAATTCTATCATCTCCTGCAAACCTAATAGACCAAAACATTATTGGGCATCTGATGTCCTTGATCTCTCTCAAAATCTTATTTCTGTACCTTATGCGAACCACCATTAAATATAGGGGGTGGTTTTTTCCGTACAACTTTTTTCTCATTTTATTTTTTATTTTCACTTGTAGGTAAACCTTACTAGATTTCTTCCATAGCATATTGCATTTTCATGCAATATGAAATATAATATATCCTATAAATGACACATGACTAAGGTAAATACGAATGTTTACAGAAATAATAGATAATAAAAGAAGAGGGAAAGAGGTAATAGACTATAAAGGAGGGATAAATACATATATAAGAGATATGTTATTAGAGATAGGGTTCTCTATAGAGAAGAATACAGGAAGATATATAAGAGTATCTATGGATCAAATAGGAGAAATAGTAATCCATACGAATAATAATAATGGAGAAGGGATAAGATGTGTAAATGTGTATCTACCTAAGTTAAGAACATATGAGATAATGATGTATAGTGGTATGGGAGTAGGACATATAAGTTATATATATAAAGAAGAGAAAGTAGAGAAAGAGAGACTTACTATAAGTAGTAGAGAGTTTACAGATAAGATATTAGAACAGATCAGAAAAATATGGGAGATAAAGAAATGTATACAGAAATAAGAGATAATAAAAGAGTAGTGGTATCAGGAGAGATAGAGACACTAACAAAATTAGAGTCATTAGTATTAGAGATAGGATATAAGAAGTTAGGGCAAGTATTATATATACTAGGAGAGAATATAGAGAAAGGAGTGTTATTAGAGTTATATGAGGAAGAGAGAATAATAAGATTAGGGAGAGTGGAATATGATTTTGGAAAGAGAGAAGTAAGATTGAGTGGTTTAATAATGGGAGAAGCAAGTATAAAATATATGATAACACATATATTAGAAGAGACTAGAAATGAATGGAGTAAGAGAGTAAAATGAAATATAGTCAAATAATAGGTGGGGTAAGAGTAGTGAATAAAGGAGTATGGGTAAAGAGTGTAAAAGAGTTTAGAGAGTTTATAGAAGAGATAGGATTTAAGAGAGTAGGGAGTGTTAATAGTGGAGGGATATATTATGAGTTAAAAGAAGGAGTGCCTATATATGTAGTAATAGATAGTGTAGGTGGGAAATTAGTGGATAATAAGGTAGTGAGGATACTATATAAGTATTTAATATTTAGGTTAGACGATGAAGATAAGATGGAAGAGGTGTTAGGAGTAAGAGATTTAGAAGAGTTTTTAGGAAAGATAAGAGAAGAGTGGGATAAATACTATAATAATAAAAATAAAAAGGAGAAAGAAAAATGTCATTAGATACAAAGTATAGACCGATAAGATATAGTGATGTGGTAGGAAATAGTGGGATAGTACAAGTATTAAAGGGGATAGTGGAGAGTGGGAGGGGTAGGAATCAGTCGTATATCTTTTCAGGGTTATGGGGTGGTGGTAAGACAACATTAAGTAGGATATTGGCTCGTGCATTGGTATGTGATAATCCAGTAGGTGGAGAGCCATGTGATAAGTGTTTTAATTGTTATAGTGCATTAAAAGGGGAGTCGGATGCTATAGTGGAGTTTGATGCTGCGTCAAAGTCAACGAAAGCAGATATGCAAGGGTTATTAGAGTCATTGGAGTACAGTTCATTTAGTGGTAAGAGGAGGGTGTATATAATAGATGAGGCTCATGCTATAGGGTCATCAGCGGCAGATTCGTTATTAAAGTCATTAGAAGAGAATATACCTGGAAGTAATGAGAAGAAGATGGTATGTATATTTTGTACGACAGAGGTGGAGAAGATTAGGGGGGCAATAAAGAGTAGATGTGCTCCGGTATTTACGATAAAGGCATCGAGTGTAATAGAGATATCAGATAGGTTATCGTATGTATGTAAATCGGAGGGGATTACATATGAGATGAAAGCATTAGAGTTAATAGTGGAGTCTAGTGAGAGTCATATAAGAGATTGTTTAAAGGCAGTGGAGGGGGTAAGTACAATGGTGGGAGGGGTAATAGTGGAAAATGTTAGGAAGTATTTACATATGGATAGGAATGATCAGGTGTGTGATGTATTAGTGGGGTTAGGGAGTAGGGATAGTGGTGTGGTGTTAAAGAAATTAAGGGAGGTATTAGAGGTGACACCTGTGAGTGTGGTATATGAGAAGTTGATAGAGTGTAGTATGGTGGTAGTGGGTGTATTATTAGGGGAGGGGAAAGTGGGGGTGAATTGGAATGAGAAGAAGATAAGAGAGATAGGGAGTAAGGTTGTAGTGGGGGATTTATTGGGGTTAGTGGAGAAATTGGGATCTAAGCCGAATCGTGCCACGAGTAGTATGTTGATATGTGATGTGTTATCAGTAGTGGTAGGGGTAAAAGAGGTAAAAAGAGAAGAAAAAGTCGAAAAAGTTGAAGAAAATGAAAAAATGAATTTAATAAAGTACATTGCGGTGGTAAATAAAAAGATATTAGAAAAATAAGAAAAAAAGGCAGGAGGAATCTGTGCCAATACTAACAAAAAATAAGAGTTTGGGTCAAGTGAAGTGGGTGGTATTGGAGATGACGGGGAGGGGGGAGGAAGAAGCGAAGAATGGGACTTTGATAGATATAGTATCGAGGATAAGTAAGATAGAGAAAGAAGATATATATATACCTGTGGTAAAGACAGGAGGGGTGGTAACCTTTTTAATAGAGGGGTATATATTTATAAAGAGTGGGTATCCGAATAGTAATTATTATCGTTTATTTGAGAGTTTGTATATAGACAATAGTTTTGTATCATTTGATGTAGGGAGTGGGTTATTTTTTCATAATGTGATAAGTGACATAGAGTTAAAGAATATGGTAAATAAGGCGATGTGTAAGGGGGCAGTCTTAAGTATAGGTGGTAGGGGGAGAATAAAGAATGGTGATTTTAAGGGTTTTGAGGGGGAGATATTAGATATAATAAATTTAAGTGGTGAGGGGAAAGTGGAGAGATTAGAGAGGTGGGTAAGGGCGGGATGTCCTGATTTAAGGTTAGTGAGGAGAAATAGGTTAAGGGAGTGGATAATATTAGGGTGTAAGAAGTTGAAAGAGACGGTAGGGATAAAGTATGAGAAAGAGATGACCTATTATGTGGTAATGATAAAGATGAGGAGTGTAGAAATTTTAACAGTAATAGACGGATTTAGTCTAGAAGGAGTGAAATGAAATGGATCAGAAGTTATTAGAGAGTTTATTTAGTGAAGAAGATGGATTAGCATCGTTACCTTCATATTTTGAGGAGTTAGATGAGGAGAATCAGCATTTATTTAATATTATCTTAGAAGAGATGGAGAAGATAAGTCCGTTGGAGGCTGATATAATAGAGTTGCATTTAAAGGGGATAAGTCAGTCTTTATTGGGAAAGATATTTGGGTTTACACAGCCGAATATACATTATCGGTTAAATCGTGCGACAGAGAGATTAAAGATGTTAGTACAGATAGAAGATTTTAGTGAGGATGAGTTAGTGGAGAGGTTGGGGATAATATTTAAGAATGAGAAGGATTTAAAAGTGATGGTATATATATATTTATGGAGTAGTCAATCGAAGGTGGCGAAGTTGATAGGAGAGAGTCAGGGGAAAGTAAGATATAGATTTATGAAAGGGTTGAAAGTGTTAGAGTTATTAGAAGATTATGTGGATATATATAAGTCCTTAAAGATGGTTGGGGAGAATATAAGTTTATTAAGGGGTGCACACAAGACAGAAGAGATGAAGAGTCTGATAGCGAAGGTGATATTATGACGGAGAAAGTGATATTTGCGAAAGATTTAGTAACCACATGGTTAAATAAGCATAAAGAGAAGGAGTACAGTATAACAGTACATCCTAGAGAGGATAATGGTTTTAATTTCCCTGAGAGGTTTTTAAGGGGGTTAACAGATAATAACAAGGAATGGGCAGAGATAAGTATAGTGGAGGGGAAATTAGTGATAAAGAGTAAGGACCCGATAAAGATGGCTGGGTTAATTATATATATAGAGAAGATGGGGTATGTGGTAGAAGAATAGATAATTTATATTAAGGACTATTGTATCTTTAACAATAGGAGAATATAAAATGGCATTACAAGGAAAGACAACAGTCATAAAGAGGGGAAATACAGCAGATAATAATTTATTATTAGGTGCAAAGGGTGAAATTGTAGTGAATGAGACTACAAAGTCATTAAGAGTACATACAGGGACTCGTGGTGGGACAGAGTTATTAAGGTCTGATATGGCAAATTTAGATACCGGTGTATCAAGTGTATTAGATTTCAATGGTGCGAGATTAAGAGATATAGGGTCACCAGTGGCATCAACAGATGCTGCAACGAAGGCATATGTAGATGCACATGGTGGTGGAGGTGGGGGGTCTAGTACATTAGAAGGATTATCTGATGTAGCATTAGGTGGGACTATAACAAGTGGTGAATTATTGAAATATGATGGGAGTGCATGGATAAACAGTACGATATCTTTATCGGATTTGAGTGATAGTTCTACAGTAGCGACAAAGACTTATGTAGATACAGAAATAGGTGCTTTAGGTACAGCTTCTACTTATGATGTAGGGACGGGGCCAAATAATGTAGTTAAGTTAGATGGTAGTTCTAAGTTGCCTGCAGTAGATGGTTCATTATTAACAGGGGTTAATATAAGTGGGGGGTTATTAGCATCAAACAATTTAAGTGATTTAAGTAATACAGCAACAGCAAGGTCAAATTTAGGATTAGGGACTGTAGCGACCTTAAATAGTAATGCTGTATTACAGGTAAGTAATAATTTAAGTGAATTGACATCTACGGCAGGTACAGCTAGGTCAAATTTAGGATTAGGGAATGTGGCTACTTTATCTACAGGTATGAGTAGTGGGGAAGTACCTTTAGCACAGAATGTAGCAATATTAACTGATGGTAAGATCTCAGGATTGGTATTACCTACCGATGTAATAACAACAACAGGATTAAGTGCTTTAAAGGATGTTGCTAATGGGATAGCGGGGTTAGATAGTGATGGGCATTTAGCATCTAGTGTATTACCTGATTTGGCAATAACTCATGTTAGTTCAGGTTTATTAGCTGATAGACCTGCTGCTACAGTAGATAATACGGGGGATGTATATATAGCAACTGATACAAGTCAAACCTTTATTTCAACTGGAAGTGATTGGTCTGAAATCTTAAATTTAAATAGTGCTTCGATAGCGGATTTAATAGGGGATATGGATAATGTAAAGTTATCCTTTGGAGCTATAGTGAATAGCGAGTCAGCTGCATGGGTGGGGTTTGATAGTACAAATTATTTAGATAGTGGGACTGATTTAAAGACTTCTTTAGAGGCATTAGATACACAGATAAAAACTAATAGTGATGCTTTATTGAATGTATTAACAACAAGCAGTACATTAAACGATTTAAGTGGGGTTATTATAAGTGGAAGTCCTAATGGTAAGTTTTTAAAGAATAACGGTACAGATTGGGTAGATAATGTAATAGACCATAGTGATGTAAATGGATTAGGGTCTAGTGCATTAAAGACAGCTGGGACTTCAGCGAATAATGTTTTATTATTAGATAATAATGGTGAGTTTAGTGGTAGTTTGATAACAGATAGTAGTGTGACATCTAGTAAGATAAGTGGGAATATACCTGTAGCGATAGTAAGTGGGTTAGGAACAAGTGCTACATTAGATGTGGGTACTACAGCTAATAAGGTAGTTCAATTAAATGGGTCAGCACAGTTACCTGCAGTATCGGGTGTAAATTTAACAGGAATAACAGCGAGCCAAGTAAGTGGGATAAGTGGGACATATGCCCCTTTAGCAAGTCCTGCATTAACAGGAACACCTACTGCACCTACAGCTTCACCGGGAACAAGTACAACACAAATAGCAACAACAGCATTTGTACAATCAGAGGCATATACAGATACTGATGCAGTGGCAGCAGTTAATTATGCTTTGGCTAATGGGTACAATATAACAATAAGTGGGACGGTGAATATAACTGGTACTGCGACAGCTAGTACTCAATCTGCAAATGATAGTTCAACAAAAGTGGCTACTACAGAATATGTTCAAAATGAATTATCAGCTATGCTCTTAAATGATTTATCTGATGTAGTGATAACAGGCACACCATCAAATAATCAAGTCTTAAAATATGATACAGGTACAAGTAAATGGGTGAATGGTACTTCATCTGCATCTGTATCTAATTTAGATGATATAGGTGATGTGGCAACTGGTGGTGCTGTTGATGGTGATATTCTTAAATATGATGGCAGTCATTGGGTAAATAAGAAACCAAGTATTGCTTTAAATTATGTAGCCTTAACAGATGCAAGTATAACTTTAGCATCAGGTAAATATTATGTGTATTCAAGTGCAACAGATACTACACAAAAAAATATCTTAACATTACCTTCAAATGGTATCATATCAAATACAGGTGGTGAAACCATTTATGTTTCGATTGTAGATAGTATTGCAGATACAAATAATAATTATGTATTAAAGGCAGGTACTAATACACGAATTATATATGAGGATGTAATTTTAGCCGAATCCGCTGAACTAGCTTTAAGTTCAACAGGTTTATATACGATTACTCATGTTATAAGAGATGGTGAGAAAAGATATTATGTTACTTTAAATAAATCTGTATCTTCAAATTCATCATATACAGATAGTGATGCAGTAGATGCATTAGTAAATGCTCTTGATGATACAAATATCACATACACTTTATCAAGTGGTCAAATTTTATCTTCTATAAATACTAGTAGTATATCAAATAATAAACTTATACATAGCTCTATCACAATAGGAAGTAGTTCAATTTCTCTTGGTGGTACTTTAGCTTTAAGTGGTTTATCTTTTGATGGGACTACATTAAGTGTAAATTCAATATCTTTAGATGGGTTATCTGATGTAGCATTAGGTACATTATCCACAGGGCAAGTATTAAAGTATAATGGGACAAGTTGGGTGAATGGGACGGATAATACGGGTGGTGGTGTTTCTTTGTCCGGAAATAATACATTTACTGGAGAGAATAGTTTTACTGGAACTCTCATTCTTGGGTCTTTAGCAACTGCCACAACACCACCTGAAAATGATAGTACTACCGCTGTTGCTACAACTGAATATGTGCAAACAGAATTATCTGCAATCACTTTAAATGACTTATCTGATGTTCTTGTGGGGGGTCTATTAAGTAATGAGATTTTAAAATGGAATGGGTCAAATTGGATAAATGGGAGTATAGCATCTACAGATTTATCAGATAGCGATAATATACCTAGACTTGATGCTAGTAATATTTTCACAAATGATCTTACAATCCAAAATAATGTAAGTACACCTATTGCCACTTCAGATGTTTATTTATATGTGAGATATGGTAATTATAGTCTTAGTGATGGTGAAATTTTCTATGTTTTTTCTACAACTGATGGTGGAGCTACAAGAAAAGTTTTACCTTTTACTTTAATGCAAGACACAGGTGTAAATTATTTACAAGAGGATAATATCTTTGCATATAAAAGATATAAATCTGCTTTCGCTACTACATATAATAATGCTAGTAATAAACCTAATGCTTCAATAGGTTTTGAAGCAGGTACAACTTATTATATTGAAGGAAGTACTACATGGGACGATACGGGCACTCCGAATGATATTGAAGTATTTTTCTCTACAAGTTCAACAGCTACACCTACATGGACTAAACTTTTCCCAGATGATGGTGGAAATGCTACACCACCATTAGTTAAAACTTATGAAATTGTTTTAGAAAGTGCTTTAACGCCTGTTAGTTTAAACTCTATAGTGTCCATAACAAACAGACCAAATTCTATTATTACAAGTTCAGATATGGTAGTTTTAGATAAAGATACGGGTAATATAGTATCTAATGGCTATATTCAACTTAAACAACAAAACTCTCACCCATCTACAGTAGCAGACCATGCTCATGTTTATGCTAAAGTAGATGTTTCAGATACTGAAATTTATGTACAAGATAGTGCAGGGAATAATACAAGACTTTCATCACACAATGAAGAAGGTGAATGGGAATACTACTCTTATAATAAGAGAACAGGTAAATCTATCCGTATCAATATGGAAAAAATGATAAGGACTCTTGAAGCTATAACTGGAGAGAAGTTTATTATAGAAGAATAGATATTAAATAGTTTAGCTGATTATAAGAACACTCAACTTAGGAGTAAAAATTATGATTCAGCTAGATGGCAATATAACATTATCTGTGGGACAGACTTATCAATTAACAGTAAATAATCTTGAACTGACTTTACCTTATAGTGAAATAAAACAAACTATATCTATAAGTTTAGGTAATGGTGTTACATCCTATAAACTTAAATTTCTCGATTTAGGTAATGGATATAAAGTACAAGGTCTTGTTAATGGTATCAGTATTAAAGCAGGTAAAGACCTCACTTTAACAAATCCTGTAGATTTAAAATCTTATCGAAGAGGAACTGTTACATATTGGTCAGTAGAAGTCTTATCTAATCCCGTTGTAATAGAAGAAAATAACAATATAGCTCCTGATATAGGACTATTTGCTATTGACCCAGCTAATATTAACACTACTGATGATATACCTGAAGGTGTTGTTAATTTATATCATACTACAGCAAGAGCAAGAGAAGCTATCTCTGCTACTGCTCCTATTTTATATAATAATGCTACAGGTGTGGTATCTACAACACTAACACAATACACGAATGCTAATGTAGGTACACTATTTACTAATGGTGTTCATCAAGGTGTAAGTTTTAATGTAGGCCCTAATAGTATAAGTGCAACTGTAAGTTTAAATACTTATAGTCTAGATGACTTAGCAGATGTTCAATTAGGTCAATTAGGTTTACAAACAGGACAAGTTTTAAAGTATAGTGTTAATAAATGGATAAATACTAAGCTCTTAAGTACAGAATTATCAGATACTGCTTTATTGATGAGGAGAGCTGATAATTTAAGTGGGTTAGCTAATGTACCTACAGCTAGAAATAATTTAGGTTTAGGTAGTGCTGCTTTATTAGATGCTAATGTAGTTATAACCACAGATAGTGGTATTGGAGACTTAGGTAATGTTATTTTATCTAATTTAGCTAATGGACATACTCTTAGATATGTATCAGCTACAAATAAATGGGTAAATACTAAACTTTCAGCATCAGATATAGATGGTTTATCTGGCATATATGCTCTTTTAAACAGTCCTAATTTTACAGGGACTCCTACTACAACTACTCCCGCCAATAATAGTGATAATACACAGATACCTACAACAGCATGGGTAAAAGCTAGAATAGCTGAAGGAGGTGGTGGTGGAGGAGGAGCTACATCTTTAGATCAATTAACAGATGTAGCTATTGATGACTTAACTCAAGTAGCAGGACAGACCCTAAGATTTAATGGTGTTCAATATGTAAATACTAAATTGGCATCTACTGATTTATCAGATACTGCTAGTATTTTATTAAAGAGTGGTAATTTAGCAGGTCTTAATAACCCTGCTACTGCTAGAAATAATTTAGGTCTAGGTACTTCAGCTGTCTTAGACACAGGTACTCTTGTTAATCAAGTATTAAAATTTACTGTTAATAACACTTTACCTGCTGTATCCGGGGTAAACCTTACTGCTTTAGGTTCTATAAATACTTTATCTGATGTAGATACCGATACTAATGCACCTAATAATGGTCAATTCTTATCTTGGAATGGAGCTAATTGGGTACCTGCTGATGGCAGTTCAGTAGGTAGTATCAATGATCTTAGTGATGTTGATATTACAGGTATTGTTAATGGTCAATTTTTAAAATGGAATGGAACTACTTTTGTTGACCATACACTTGTTGTTTCTGATATTAGTGATGTTAATACACTAGCGACCCAAACTGAACTAGATACTACACAAACATCTGTTGGTTTAAATGCTAATGGTACTAAACCCAATTATTCGTCTACTAATTATATCCTAAATGCTGATTCACACCATACAGCTATCGGTAAATTAGACACTCAACTTAATACTACTACATCTAATTTATCTTCTACTCAAAGTGAATTAGATACCGTAGAAAGTTCAGTAGGTCTAAATGCTGACGGAACTAAACCTAATTATAGCTCAAATAACTATATTCTTAATGCTGATTCTATTCGTGTAGCCGTAGGTAAATTAGATACTCAACTTAATACCACTACATCTAATCTATCTTCATCTCAAACTGAAATTGATACTATTGAAACATCAGTAGGTTTAAATGCTAATGGTACTAAATCTAATTATTCCTCTACTCACTATATAGCTAATGTAGATAGTCATCATACTGCTATAGGTAAATTAGATGCTCAATTAGATACTATAAATTCTAATTTATCTTCCTCCCAAACTGATATTACTAATATCCAAACTGATATTTCTAATTTACAAGACGAATTAGATACTACTCAAATATCAGTAGGTTTAAATGTAGATGGGTCTTTACCTGATTATGATACTAATCATTATCTCACTAATGGTCATTCACACCACACTTCTTTATCTGATTTAGATGTTGCTATATCTAATTTAGAGACTTCTTTAGGTACAGCTTCTACTTATGATGTAGGAACTGCTAATGATCATATACCTTTAGCACAAGATGTAGCTTTATTAGGTCGTAATATCAATACCTTTACAGGTTCTATAAAAATAGGTGGGGATGGTTCTCAATCTATAAGTTTATTTAACGGTATATTCCCCTTATTTACAGTTAGTGGGAATGGCAATGTATTAACAGAAGGTACTTTACAAGTTAGTGGTACTTCTAATTTAAGTAATATCGTTTTACAGCCAGGTAGTACAATCTCTAATCTTTTAGGTGGTCAAGTATCTTTTGGTGTTCATGGTATTACTACTACAGGTAATATCAATGCACATGATATTACAGGCACAGGTATTTTATCTGGTAATAGCTTAACTGTTACTACTACATCATCTTTAGGTACAGCTAGTGCAACAAGTCCTGATGCAGGTAATAGTTCTACTCGTGTAGCTACTACCGAATGGGTCTTAAATGAGATTGGTACTGCTACGGATACTATTGATAATTTAGAAGATGTTGTAATAACTGACCCCGTCAATACCGAATTTTTAATGTATGATGGTAATAATTGGGTCAATAGTGCTATTAATGCCAATATGATTAGTGGTCTAGGTACTGTAGCTACTTTAGACACTACTGATGTTTTGCTTGTAGCAAATAATCTTAGTGATTTAAGTGATAAGCCTCTTGCTAGAACTAATTTAGGTTTGGGTAATTCAGCTACAAGAGATGCAGGTACTCTTGCAGGTAATGTTTTACTTGTTAGTGTAAATAACACTCTACCTGCAATGTCTGGTGTTAATTTAACAGGTGTTTTAAAGACTACTCAATTAGGTGCTGTTAATGGTGTCGCTTCCTTAAATGAAGATGGTAAATTAACAGCATCTCAATTACCTGCTATCACTTTCACATCTGTTACTGTGGTTGCTAATGAAGGAGATAAACCACTAGCAGCTCCTGAAAACAATGGTCAAGTTTATATTGTTACAGGTACAAGTAAAACATATATTTCTGATGGAACTCAATGGTTAGAATTATTAGGTGCTGCTGATTTAGCTATTGCACAAGCTCAAGATGAAATTGACACTATGGAATTATCCATAGGTCTTAATACTAATGGTCAATTTATACCCTTTGTAGACACTAATTATCTAAATCTTGCTGAATCTATCACTGAAGGTCTTACTCTTTTAGATACCGAATTAGGTAATGTTAATGACACCTTAAATGCTTTAGGTACAGCTAGTCTTTTAGATGAAGAAGATGTCTTTAAAGTAGTAAATGCTTTTAGTGAAATTGCAGGAGATAATGTTGCTAAATCTAATGCTAGAACTAACTTAGGTCTAGGTAGTGCTGCTACTAAAACAGCAGGTATTTTAGCAGGTAATGTCTTATTACTTGATGGTACTGGAGCTATTGACCCATCTATCTTAAATCTTGCTACTACTATCGGTGGTGTTAATATAGGGGATATATTAACAAATACATCTAATATTACTGCCCTTATTGATGTACCTGCCTTACAAGCTAGTTTAACTTTAGCTTCTACTGACTTAACAGATAGTGATAATTTACCTAGACTTGATGCTCTTTTAAATGCTTTTGAAGGTGAACTTAATGCAAGTTCTTTAGAAGTAGTTGGTCAAATAGCGGGGGATACTTTACAAATTGTCACATCATCTAATTTAGCTGAGGCTTATGCTAGTGTACCTAACCCAAATGATGACTCTCTTAGAGTACCTACTACTTCATGGGTAAATGGTGCTATTACTGATAGCTTAGGCTCTTTAAGTCTTTCTGATTTATCTGATATGGATATAGGTGGTATCACAGACGGTCAGTTAATAAGATGGGATAATGACATAGGTAAATTTGTACCCTTTACTTTAACAGTTGCTGATATAAGCGATAATAATCTTTTAGCCACTGATGAAGAATTATCTACCGTTGAGACTTCTTTAGGTTTAAATGCAGATGGAACTAGACCTAATTATTCATCTACTCATTATATCCTTAATATAGATAGTCATCATGTTGCCATTGGTAAACTCGATGCTCAAATACAATCTAATTCAAGTAGCTTAGATTTGTTAGGTACTGCTAGTCTTTTAGATGAAGAAGATGTATTTTTAGTAGCAAATGCCTTTAATGAAATAGCATTAAATAACATTGCTAAAACAAATGCTAGATCAAACTTAGGTTTATCTATCGGTAGTGATGTACAAGCATATGACACAACACTTGCAGGTCTTGCATCTGTTGTCACAAGTGCTGATACTCTTATATATGCAACAGGTTTAGATACCTTTACAACTACTGCATTTACCGAATTTGGTAGGTCTATTATAGGTGGTGCTGATGCTAATGCTATTATTACAACTCTAGGTTTAGGTACAAGTGCTACTTTAGATGTAGGTACTAATAATGGGGATGTAGTTCAACTTGGTGTAAATGGTTTGCCTGCTGTTTCAGGTGCGAATTTAACAGCTTTAGGGTCTATTAATTTATTATCTGATGTAGATACAAGTGGTGGTATTGATGTAGGTCAAATTTTAGTTTGGGATGGTACTAACTTTATACCTAGTGATACACCTGCTACTTATACAGATGAAAATGCCAGAAATGCCGTTGGTACTGCTTTAGAGAATGGTACGCATACAAATGGAGTATCTTTTAGCAATAATGATCTAAATGACAGTATAGACCTTACAATAGAACTTTCATCCGAACAACTTACTGATTCAGCAAATATTGACTTGTTAAATGCTGATCAAACGATTACGGGCAATAAAACTTTCACAGGTGATGTTGACCTCACAGGGTCCGCATCTGTGCTTGTTTTAACAGATTTAGGGGCAAATGGCAATGAAGTTGCTAATGCTTCTTTTGTAAGAACTTTGATCAATTTAGCAGGTGGTGTAACTCAATTAAATGACTTAACAGATGTTACAATTAATGCTTTAAGTAAAACTGAAGGTCAAACTTTAAGAGTAGACGGTACCGGTCAATTTGTTAATAGTGAATTAGCTATTGCTGATTTATCTGATGTAGATTTAACTTTAAATGGTGATGGTAAAACACTTATATGGGATGGCAATGTAAATAAATTTGTATCTAGTGATTTTCCTTCTACATATACAGATGAGCAAGCTAGAAATGCAGTAGGTACAGCTTTAGAGAATGGGACACATAGTGGGATTTCTTTTGTTAATGATAATCTTAATAATGTTATAAATGCTCTTGTAAGTATATCATCTGCAAATATAGATTTGAATGAATTAATAAATGCTTTAAATTTAGGTACTGCAGCATTTGCTAATATAGGCAGTAATGAAGGTGATGTGCCTGTATTTGGTGCAGATGGGTTATTAGTAGGGGTACAATCGTGGGATTTTGGGTCAATCGCTGATGTTCCTGTAGAAGCATCTTTAGATCATGGGTTTATTGTATAATAAAGAATTTATAACTTAGCCTCTTTTTAAGAATATTTTTTTAAGAGGAGTTTATATTATGTCAAGACAGGTTCAGTTAAGAAGAGGTACTGCAATTCAACATCAGACTTTTACAGGTCTGATTGGTGAATTAACAATGAACACCACCAATAACAGTTTAAGATTACATGACAATGTACTTAATGGTGGTCATGAAATGTTAAAAGCTGATATGTCTAATGTGCTTATTAGTAGTAATGGTACATTTAGCTTATTAGACAATCTAGGTCAAGTTTCTGTAAGAATTACAAATGTTGCTGATCCTGTAGATAATCAAGATGTTGCTACTAAAGCATGGGTACTTGCAAATGGTGGGGGCAATACAGGTAATTTCACTTTTAATAATGGTGATATTACTAACATTGTAGATAACTATATCAATCTACAAGCCTCAGATTATGCTCAACTTGAGAGTAATGGGAGTTATGTATGGGTCGAGAATACAGGTGCCCATATTGAAACTTTAGGTGGAGAATGGTGGTTTGATAACGATGGTAATTTAAGATTACCTTTTGGTGGTGATATTTTAGATAATAATGGTAATTCTGTTTTAGTAAGTCAAATAGGTGATCTTAGTGATGTAGATATTGCAGGGATTACTAATGGTCAAACTCTTATATGGGATAATGGCAATAGTAAATTTATAGCTAGTGATTTTCCTGCTACCTATACAGATACTGATGCTATAAATGCAGTAGGTCAAAATCTTGTAGATAACAATCTCAACCATACTGATATTACTTTTACTTTAGATAATGATAATATCACAGCATCTGTATCTGTTGCTTTAAATGATATTGCAGGTGTTACGATTACAAATCCTGTAGAAATTTATGAAGTCTTAAAATATAATGGTGGTGGTGCTTTTATCAATGCTCAATTATCTTTATCTGATTTATCTGATGGCAATAATACTACACCTAAACTTGAAGTAGTCGTTAAAACTACAAACTATACTTCTGAATCTAATAAGATTTACTTAAATGATGATGTGGATAACCTTATTGTCACTTTGCATAATATTGCTGATATTGGGGATGTCTTTTTTGTACAAGTAAATCACGATTTCAGTTCTACTACTATAAACACTACTTTTGCTTCTGTTTTATATAAAGGTCAAATCTATTCTAATCCTAACAATCTCGTACTTGGAAATAATACTACAGGTTTATATCAATTTAGATATATGAATGACGGTATTGATAGCTATTGGTATGTTACTGCTTTAGGTTCATCTTTACATACACTTAATAATGTAGATATAGATGCTATTACAAATGGGCAGACTATTGTTTGGGATGCCTTAAATAATAAATTTATACCGCATGATCTTGATGGTCAAGCTATTCAAGATGAAGTAGATGCTATTGAAACTTCTTTAGGTGGGTATATAGATGGTAATGGGGAGTGGGTACAACCTAATGGTACTAATTATATTGATGGTGCTACTGATTTTAGTAATGCTTTATCTACTTTAGATAGTACTTTGAATACTGTAAGTAATGCAGTAAATGCTATAGATCCAGCTAATTTCTTTCAAATTGCTAATTTATTTAATGAGATTTTAGGTAATGTATCTAGTCAAAATACAGCTAAAGTAAATTTAGGTTTAGTAGATGATCAAGGCAGGTATATAGAAAGTATAGACTATGGTTCAGTAACAGATAATGTTATAGGTTCTAGTATAGATTTTCAGGATGCTAATGGTACTGGTGGGACACCTTTAGATGCAGAAGACTTGTTTATTACAACAGTATATTATTCTCTTGAAGATTATGGGTGTTTGATAGGGTAAATTTTTAATATATCTATTATCTCTCATTTTAATGATGAATATGTTTCAAATAAAATAGGAGATTCTTAAATGTCTGTTCGTAAAGTTCAACTGAGAAGAGGTACTGGAGCTGAGAATGATGCTTTTACAGGTGCCGTTGGTGAAATTACCGTCAATACCACAAATAATACTATTCGTGTACATGACGGTGCTACACTTGGTGGTTCTGAAACTGCTTTAGCAAACTTATCTAATGTTTTACCCACACAAAACTTAGATTTTGATGAATATAGAATTGTAAATGTTGCAGATCCAGTTGATCTACAAGATGTAGCTACTAAAAACTATGTCGATTCACAAAATGATTTAGTTAATTCTCTTGCTGAATTAACTGATGTTGATGTAGCTGGTGTAGATACTGGAGAGTTCCTTAAATACTCCGGTACAGAATGGATAAACACTACTATCTCTACTGCTGATTTACAAGATGGTCTTGATATTCCTATGATGGTTGGTGGTACTATTACAGCTAACCTTGATGGTAATGCAGTAACATCTACAGCATGGATTTCTGCTATGACTTTAAATTTAACAGGTACTGTTCTCACAGGGTCTGTTGCTTTTGATGGTTCTCAATCAGTAAATTTAAATGCTAGTTTAAATAATGCTAGTGTTTCAAATGCTAAACTTGAAAATTCTTCAGTTAATATCGGTGCATATACTTTATCTTTAGGTAGCACTTTGCATTTAAGCAATGATTTTCAAATTACAGGGTCTACTTTATCTTTTGCTGGAGGTGGAGGTGCTCCTACAGCATTAGAAGATTTAACAGATACTAATCTTGGTGGTTATGCTGGGGGACAAGTACTTGTTTATAATCCCGATAACAGTAAATGGGAAAATAAAAGTGTTGTAGGAGATGCTACTTTAACTTCTACAGGTACTTTAATTCTTTCTGCAATCGATAATGCTAAACTTATTAATAGTACGATTAATATAGGCGGAAGTCCTATTGCTTTAGGTGGTACTGTTAATTTAACAGGTGGTCTTGCTATCACAGGCAATACCTTATCTGTTGGTAATGTAGATACTGCTACTAAATTATTTACTGCTGTCACTTTAAGTCTTGGTGGAAGTGTTATCACAGGTTCAGTTTCTTTTGATGGCTCTCAATCAGTAGAAATTATTGCTGATGTTACACCGGAATCTATCACAAATGGTATGATTGCAAATAGTACTATTACTAATGCTAAACTTGAACATGACTTTATCGCTTTTAATAACCATGAAGTTCATTTAGGTGAAGGTGTTACTATTAATGGTACTGATGGTGAAATTTCTGTTGCACATAATGCAGGTGTCTACACTATTGGTTTAGCAGGTACTATCGTTGCCACAAGTGCTGTCGCTTTAGCTAAAACTATTAATCTTGCAGGTAATGCTACAGGGTCAGTTAGTTTAGATAATGCTAATGCTGCAGTTACTTTAAATGTTACTCTAGGCACTATCACTAATGCTATGCTTGAACATGATTTTATCTCCGTAAATGACTTTCAATTACATTTAAGTGAAAATCTTGATGTTGTTGGTGCAGATGGTGTTTCTATTAGTCTTGATGAAAATACAAGTATTTTGACTGTTGGTCTTGGTACTATTAGCACAACTAAATTGTCTTCTAACTTTATCACTATTGCAGATAATGATAGCTCAGAGAATATTGTTCTAGGGGGTACATTAAACTTCTTAGGTGTTGAAAATGAAACATCTGTTTTTGTAGCAACAGGACTGTCTGGAGAAATTGAAGTTAATGTTGGTCTTGCTGAAAATGTAAGTATTTTAGGTAATTTAACAGTAGGTGGCAGTCTTATTGTTAATGGTACTACTACTTCTATTAATACTGTAAATCTTGATGTTGTAGATAGCATTGTTCTTTTAGGTAAAGGTACTAATGAAGGTCTTCCTAATGCAGTTAATGATGCAGGCTTTATTATTGAACGAGGAAGTTCTCAACAATCAGCATCTCTCTTTTGGGATGAAAACTCTTCTCGTTTTGCTATTGTCACAGCTGATAGTATTGGTTCATCTACTACTAATATCGTAAATGAAGCAAGTAATTTATCTTATGCTGATTTAAAGCTAAATAGTCTTTATGCAAATGCGATTACAGGCAGTACTTTATCTCTTAGTGCAGATGCTCAACTTACTGTAGATAGTGCAATCACTTTTAATGACATTGTTAATTTAAAAGATGTTGATATTTCTAGTACATCACCTGTTGGATATTTATTTCAAACTATCCACGATACAAATCAAACTTTTGTTCTAAATTCTGATACCGGTAATATTGAAACTGTAGGTAATATTACTATTCAAGGTGATTTATATGCAAGCAATATTATCGAATCTGCGAATGGTGCTGGTATCACTCTTCAAGATACTACTTCTGTTAATGCTAACTTAGATGTCTATAATCCTACAGGTGCTTTAATCAATGGTACTACTGTTTATCTATATGTTAAATATGGTGCTGATTCTATTGCTAATGGTGAATACTTCCATATCTTCAAAACAAATGATGGTGGTTCTATTCGTCAAGTAGTACCTTTAACATTATTACAAGATGGTGGTCAAAATAAACTTGCAGTTAAAGCTGGCGATATTTATGAATATCAAGCTGTAGCAGGTGGTGATTATCCTAATATAAATAGTGTACCAAATGCTTCTTTTGTTTTAGATACTGAAGGTGGTGCTTATACATATCAAATTCGTGCATATACAGATAACGATGATGGTGTTGAATTTGAAGTAGCTTTTTCTACAGATGGAGCAAATTTTACTCCTTCATATAGCATTTTATATAATGCTAACGATGGTAGTGCTTATAATAGTGAATATGTTATTGTTCTCGAAGATAATTTAGATCCCGCTGTAAATTTTGGTGCTATCTCTACATTCAACCAAACAGAAAAAGCATTATCTGTAAATTCTTCTAATGGTAATGTATCTGCACAAGGTTCTCTCACTGCTCATGGCATAGATATTAAAAATGCGAGTGGAAGTTCTGTTTTAGCTACAGGTAATGGCGATGTTTATCTCACTGTTTATGGTGCTGGTGGGAATATGGATGGCTTCTATGTCAATGGTGGTACAACAGGCAATAATAATGTCTTAGCTGTTGAACCAAATAATATTGGTGGTGATGGTCAAGTTCAAGTCACAGGTCAATTACAAGTTTGGAATGGTAATGATAAGAGTTTGCTTGTGACTAAACAAGCAAATACTACTCTCACAGGTGGTGATTTCTTAATTCAAGATACTAATTTAGTAGAATCTCTTAAACTTACTAATGCTACAGGTGTTCTACAAGCAAGAGAATTATCTTCTTTTGCAGGTGGCACATTAACCTTTAGTGGCACTATTGTTACTACTACTCAAACACAAGGCGATAATTCTACTAAACTTGCTACTACTGCTTATGTAGATTTAGCTGTCGCTAATGGTGGAGGTGGTGTTGGTTTAGGTGATAATAACACTTGGACAGGTACTAATGCTTTCCAAAATGATGTTACTATTGGTGGGGGTACTTTATCTTTCTCTGTTCAAAGTGTCACTAATGCAAATATCCTTGTAATTGATAATGTGGATTTATCTACTATTATTTCTAGTGATAGTCCTAATGCTCTTAAAGTTACTCAAAGTCTTGGCAATCCTATATTGAATGTTGATGGGGATAGTTTAGCTATCACATCTTATGTTTCTACAGATTTCAATGCAGGTGTAGATCCTTTTGTACATATTGACACAGCAACTAGAACTTTTGAAATTGTAGATGCTCTTGATGGTACTTTGTTTAGTGTAGATAGTAGTGGTAATGTTGTAGTCACAGGTGATTTAACAGTAAATGGTACTACTACTACTATTAACACTACTAATCTTAATGTAGAAGATAACCTTATTGAACTCGCACATGATACAACAGGTGTACCTACAAATGATGCAGGTTTTGTGATTGCTCGTGGCGATGAACACAATGCTAGTTTATTCTGGAATGAAGCTAGTGATACCTTTATTTTTGCTACAAGTGCTTCTATTAATAGTTTAAGCACAGGCAATTTATTAAATCTTGGTGGCACATTGTCTTATGCTTCAGTAAGAATGGGTGCTATTAGTCTTGTAGATAACAATGCAAATGCTCTTGATATTAAAGAAGGCAATAACAGTTATCTTAACTTTGTTACTACTAATGGTTCTGAAAAGGTAGTGTTTAGCAAGCCTAGTGAATCACCACAACTTAGTAAAGTTGCCAATTTTACTTTCTATGACGGATATATTGAATCTCCAAATAATATTAGTATCAATCCTCAAGGTGGTCTTCTTACTCTTGGACAAAATGCTTATTGTGCAGGCTATTTCCAACTCGGTAAAAACACTACATTAGGTGAGAGCAATAATGTAGGTGTTCGTTTTGATTATTATGACTCACCTTTAATTGATGCTCCTAATATGACAGAAGGTCAAGAATATATTATTCAAACTGTTGGCGATACTGACTTTACCCTTGTAGGTGCAGGTGCTAATAGTCAAAATATTATCTTTACTGTTGTAGGTGATGCCTCTGTTCTTTTAGCTGGTACTACAGGCAAAGTTTATCCTACTGCATCTGCTAAAACAGGTTTCTTTGGACATGATAAATCTAGTCATGTCTTTACTATGTATAATACCTATAGTAATGAAGCTACTTTAGGCGATGCTAAGTTTAATGATTTAACTTTGGCAAATGGTTTATTGATTGCGAATGATGGTACTTCTACTATTATTTTAAATAGTGGAGAAGCAGGCAATGCTACTACAGATGTTGGTATTACAGTAAATCGTGGCAATTACACAGATGCAAAATTATTATGGGATGAAACTGCTAATAGATGGTCTGTTTCAACACCTGAAGATGATGCAAATGTAGTTAATCCTATTGCAATTATCACTGCTAATCCTAGTGAAGGTGCTAGATATGGTTGCTCTAATCCCGCACCTGCAAATGAGTTTAATATTGCTATTCCTTCTACTTATCAAAATAAGATGGCTTATTTCTTATCTAATGGTGGTGATCCAAGTACAGTTAATCTTTTTGATGTTTTAGGGAATACCTATGATGGATTTGTTTTAGCTCTCTTTAATACAGATAGCACAGCAACCATTACAGTAGATGGTAGTGGGGCTCAAACTATTGGTGGTTCATTAACAAAAGATATTCCAGCAGGCGGATGTCTTACAATTATGGCATTTGGTGGTGCTTGGTATATTATGTAATATGGTTTGAATATTTATTTTATTAAAAGCCTTTTATTGAGACTTTAAACTATTTTCAATGAGAGGCTTAACTATGTCATATTTAGTCGATGCTAATAAAAATTCTGTCAATGTAGCTGGATCAAATGCTACCTATACTTTGACTGCTACAGATGAAATCTATCTTGCATTTGATGATCAAACAGTAAAATTGCCCGATCCTACTACTGCTACAGGTAGAACATATACCATTAAGCTCAATGGTCTTTTTACTAATGGTGTTCTGATTAAATCTTTAGATGGAAGTACAACTTATTACACCATAGATAAAGATTATGGAAGTGTCAATATCATTTCTAATGGTACTGATTGGGTCGTTTTAGCTGATGCTATTCAAGTATCCCAAATTGCTACTACTACCTATGTTACTGAATCTACTTGGACACATCAAGGTACTTGGTCAGATTCTGCTAATTATGTTGCCAAAGATGTTGTCGTTTATCAAGGCTCTTCATGGTTAGCTTTACAAGCTAGTCTTAATGAAACACCTGCTGAAAATGCTTTTTGGACTTTAATTGTTGCCAAAGGTAATGATGGAAACGATGGAGCAGATGGCAATGATGGGGCACCCGGTGCTGATGGAGCAAGTGCATACGAAGTTGCAGTTGCAAATGGTTTCATAGGAGATGAAGCAACATGGCTAGCAAGCCTTGTTGGTGCTAATGGTACTAACGGTAATGATGGAGCACCCGGTGCTGATGGAGCAGATGGTGCACCTGGTGCTGATGGTGCAAGTGCATACGAAGTTGCAGTTGCAAATGGTTTCATAGGAGATGAAGCAACATGGCTAGCAAGCCTTGTTGGTGCTAATGGGAATGACGGGGCTCCCGGGGCAGATGGTGCTGATGGTGCAGATGCAGTATGGTATTTTCAAAATACTTGGAGCAATGTAGGTAATTATGTTACAGGTGATATTGTTACCTATAATGGTGAAACATGGTATTCTTTACAAGCAAACAATAATTCAGCACCAGCTGAAAATGCTGATTGGACTAAACTAGCATCTAAAGGTGGTGAAATTTTAGCAGATAATAACACTTGGATAGGTACAAACACTTTTCAAGGTACTGTTATTCTTGAAGGTGGATATAATTTTGAAATTAAAGATGGTAGTGGTGGACCCAATGTTACTATGTTTAGTGTTGATGGTAATAATGGTAATACTATTATTCATGGCAATACTACCATTCAAGGTGGTACTTTAACTTTTGCTGTTCAAAATGCAGATTCTTTACCTGTATTTAGTGTAGATAGTAATAATGGAGATACTACTGTTTCAGGTGATTTGACAGTTACTGGTAGTCTTATTGTCAATGGTACTACTACTACTATCAATACAGTAAATTTAAATGTTTCAGATAGTCTTATTCAATTATCTGATGGCACAGTAAATCCTGTATATGATGCAGGTTTTATTATTGCTCGTGGAACAGAAAATAATGCAAGTTTGTTTTGGAGTGAAAATAATGAAAAATTTGTTTTTGCTACAGCTACAAGTTTAGCATCTGATTTCTCGGGTGATATTTTAGTAAATGGTGGGACTATTACATATAGCACAGTAACAGTAGGTGCTTTAGAAGCAAATACGATTGGTGGCATTGGTGCAGGTACATTATCTATTACAGGTAATTTAATAGGAAATGCAAGTACAGCTACATCATGGGCAACTGCCATGACTTTAAGTTTAGGTGGTACTTTCGCAAGTGGATCAGTTTCTTTTAATGGTAGTACATCACCATCTACTTTAAATCTTTCTCTTACAGATGGTGCTATTACAAATGCTAAACTTGAACATGATAGTATTACTATAGGTGGAACATCTATTGCTTTAGGTGGAACTTTAGCTTTGTCTAATGACTTTGAATACACAGGTGGTACTTTAGGTTTAACAGGAACTTTATCTGTATATTCAACAGGTGCGATTGCCTTAGCTAAGACTATTAATTTGGCAGGTGCTGTCACAGGTACTATTGATTTAAACAATCAATTTTCTGCCATGACTTTGACTACTACTTTAGGTACTATCACTAATGCTAATTTAGAATATGATAGCATCACTATTGGTGGAACACCTATTGCTTTAGGTGGAACATTAGGTTTATCTAATTTAAGTGTAACAGGTTCTACATTAGGTTTAAGTACTACTATCAATCTTGCAGATAATACTAATACCTCTTTAAAGTTTACTGAAACAGGTGCAGGTGATTATTTGACTTTTGATACTACCAATGATGCTGAAAAAGTTATTATTGGTAAAGATTTGAGTCTATCTACAATTAAACTCACAGATGACCAAGTGAGTGCTTTAGACATTACTCAAGCAGGAAATAGCTATTTGAAATTTGTTACTACTAATGATAGTGAAAGAATAGTTGTCGGTAAAAAGCTAACACCTGCTGATAATAGTGGTCTTGAAATTGCTATTAATGATGATAAAGCTGAAGCTCTAAAAATTCATGAAAGTGGTCAAGTTTATCTTAAATTGATTTCTTCTAATGGTGGTGAAAAAGTTGTTGTTGGTAAAACTTTAGATGTCAGTGAACAAAATATTGTTAATGTAGGTGATATTGCTTTAGATAGTATTAGTGCTGATAATAACACTATTGCTATTAACTTAACTGATAACCAACCATCTGCTCTTGATATTACTGAATCTACAAATAGCTATCTTAAATTCATCACTACCGAGGGATCAGAAAAAGTTGTTGTAGGTAAAGACTTACAATTATCTGGTAATTTGACTGTCAATGGTACTACTACAACTGTTAATAGTACAACAGTCACTATTGATGATCCTATCTTTACTTTAGGTGGTGATACTCCTCCTTTAACAGATGACAATAAAGATCGTGGTATTGAATTTAAATGGCATAATGGTACTTCAGCTATTACCCCAGATACCTTAGTCAACGGTCAAACTTATTATATTGTCACTTTAGGCAATACTGACTTTACACAATTAGGTGCATCTTCAAATACTGTAGGTTTAAGTTTTATTTATAATGGTGATCTGTCTCAAGCAGGTACAACAGGTACAGCTATTATCTCAACTGCCTTAAAGACAGGTTTCTTTGGTTATGATGATAGTGCAAGTGCATTTACTTTTATTCCTAATGCTACAAATACATCAGAAGTATTTTCAGGTAGTGCAGGTAATGCTATTTTTGGTGGTTTAACATCTACATCTTTAGATATTAGTAATGGTACTATCAGTAATTTAGGTGCAATTAGTCTTGTAGACAATCAAGCTAATGCTCTTGATATTACTGAATCTACAAATTCTTATTTGAAATTTGTTACTACTAATGGATCAGAGAAAGTTTTAGTTAGTAAGACTTTAGATTTGAACGAAGGCAATATTACCAATGTAGGTAGCATTGCTTTAGACAGTATTAGTGCAGATGCTAGTGATATTGTTATCAATCTTACAGATAATAGAGCAAGTGCTTTAGATATTACTCAATCTACAAATAGCTATCTTAAATTTGTTACTACCAATAGTTCTGAATCTGTTATTGTGAATAAAACTCTCAAAGCTATTGATGATGTTATTGTTTATGATGGACCCGATATTGCACAAACTGCTTATCTTTATGTTAAATATAATGCTACCTCTCAAACAGATAACGAATATTTCTACATCTTTAGAACTACTGATGGTGGTGCTACCAGAGAAGTCGTACCTTTAAGTAATTTATCCAACCTAGAAGAAGATACCTCTTTAGGTTGGAAGAGATATAGAGCAAATCAGGCAAGTGCATATACTAATACCACACCTGCAGGTACAGTCAATGCAAGTCTTATTTTAGACAAATCATATACCTATTATTTCATTATTAGAACAGATAATGATAATACTTCACCGAATCTAGATTTCCAAGCATATCTCTCTACTAGCAATTCAGCATCTAATATCACATATAATGATGTTCTACCTTATGGTGGTGGTTTCTCAGATGAAGGTGAAGGTAATAAATACACTATCGTTTTGGATAACTCTTCATGGTCTTATGCTACTCTTGATGCTCCATCCACAGTAACAAATAGATCTTCTGATCCTGTGATAGCATCTACAGTTTTCTCTATTAACAATGCTAATGGAAATACTGTAATTGCAGGTGATACTACTTTAGGTACTGATGCTTCATTACTTATTAAGAAGGCTACTACTGCAAGTGATGCTCTTATTGTTCTTAATAGTGATACTACTTCAACAGGACATCAGGATGCTGTGATTTCTGTTGAACGAGGCAGTGGTACTGATGCTAAATTAGTTTGGGATAATACTAATACCTTATGGACTGCCGATAATGCTACAGGTACTGCTAGACCTTTATCTTTACATAGCCCTGTTGATACTAGCATCACTACTTCAACACCTGTCAATTTAACAGGTAATGCTAAAGGTGAATACGAAAAGGTTTATCTTGTTGCTAATAACACTACTGCTATCACTATCAATCTTTTTGCTTTATCAAGCTCTTATAATGGATATAAAGTTATCATTAAGAAGATTGATAATGGTGCTGGTGCTATTACTATTGCTCCTAATGGTTCTGATACTATTGATGGTGCTAATTCATCTATCTCTATTTCCACAGGCTATGGTAGTGTTACTTTAATTGCTGATGCTTCTACAGGCTGGTGGATTATTTAATATCAATAATCTTTATATATTTTTATATTAGTGTGTAGCAAATTATTTACAAATATCACATTTGCTATTCAAAAGTGTCTTATTTTGTTTTCATTTGCTACAAGGATGCTTATTATGTCTTTATTTTTCCGTAATAGTAAACAAACTGTTAAATCTGCTACAATCGGAACTACTGCCTATACTTTGACACCTGATGATAATATTTATATTGCACAACCGGGTCAAACAGTAACTTTGCCTGATCCTGCTACTTGCATTGGTCAAACCTATCATATTAAATTAGGTGCTACTCATAGTGGCAGTGGTGATAATGTTACCATTAATGTTGCAGTCGCAGGTAATTTAATTGAAGGTAGTGCTACACATACTTTATCTTCAAGTTGGGCATTTCATAGATTTGTTGCAGGTAAAGATAGTGCAGGTACTGCTATCTGGATGTTCATCGTTTAATTTATTTTAAATATATTATCCTATGTTTAGATAAATTCTAAACATAGGAGTAAATACAAAATGGCAATTTCTTTATTCAGAAGAGGCAATACTGCTACTAATAATAGCTATAAAGGTGTTAATGGCGAAGTCACTATCAATACCACTACCAAAGCCATCCGTATCCACGATGGTATAACCACAGGTGGCTTTGAAGGTGCAAGACGAGATCTTACAAATATCCTACCTACAGGACCCATTAACTTTAATGGTCAAGCTATCACTAATGTTGTGGTCGATACAACAGGCGAACTCACTGCTACTTCTCTACAAACCAATAATATCTCATCTTTCACTGAAGGTGGTACTTTAACTTTCAATAGTCCTACAAACTTTGACAGTATCGTAAATATTAATGATAATCTTAAACTTAATAGCTATGGTTTAGATACTGTCACTCTGACTTTAAACCATGATGATAATCCTACTATCACTTTAGACAGTCAATCCGGCGATGTTAATATCACAGGTACTACTAATCTTGAAACAACTTCTTTAAATCAAGGTGCTGATGTTTATGGCGATTTAAATATTAATAATAACAGTAATCTGACTGTCTTTAATGATGAAAGCCAAGTCGTTTTTTCTGTTAATACTGCTAGTGCTACTACTTCTGTTAATGGTACTTTAAATATCGATGACCTTATCCTTGTAGATAATATCTCTGAACTTACTCTCAATCATGGTGTTTATATTTCTAATAACACTACTATTAATGGCAGTATCTCTACGGATGCCTTTGATTCAAGTTCTAGTCTTACTGATATTTCCTCTACTGTTACTACTATCACTAGCAATACTATTAATCTTGTAGGTTATGTTTCTCAAATAGGCGATTTTGACATCTCAGGTAATTTTTCTATTGATGGCAATTTCTCTATTAATGGTACTTTATCTACTCTACATTCTGAAAACCTTTCTGTTAAAGATACTCTTATCGTTCTTAATGATGAAATCGGTAATGCTAATCCTGTTAATGATTCAGGTGTTATTATTGATCGTGGTAATCAAGATAATGCAGGTATGTTTTGGAGTGAATCTCAACATAAATTTGCCTTTATTACTGCTAGTAGTATTGATGGTACAAGTGTAGGTAACTTATTAACCACAGGTGGTACTGTTTCCTATGCAGGTCTTTTAGCTGGCAGTATTGATCTTAAAGATAATGTAGGTGATACGATCTTTAATGTTAATAATGCAGGTGATGTTCATGTTTATGGTGATTTAATTTTAGATGGTGGCTTAACAGGTAATGCAAGTACAGCTACTGCTTGGGCATCTGCTATGACTTTATCCTTAATAGGCGATGTCACAGGTTCAGTTTCTTTTAATGGTGGTACATCACCTATTAGTATGACTACTTCTTTAGGTACGATTACTTTAGGTACAGATACAACAGGTGCTTATGTAGAAAGTGTTAGTGCAGGCACAGGTATTTCTATTTCCGGTACTGCATCCATTCCTGTTGTTGATTTAGCTACAAGTGGTGTTAATGCAGATACATATAAATCTGTAACAGTAGATGCCTATGGTCGTGTTACAGCAGGTACTAATCCTACTTCTTTATCAGGATATGGCATTACAGATGCTCAACCTTTAGATGCTACTTTAACTGCTTTGGCATCTGTATCTACAACAGCGAATAAACTTATATATGCTGATGGTGTTGATAGCTTTACTACAACAGATTTAAGTTCGTTTGGTAGAAGTCTTATTGATGATGCCGATGCTAGTGCATCAAGATCAACTTTGGGATTAGTGATAGGCACAAATGTGCAAGCATATGATGCTACTTTAAATGCTTTAGCTAGTGTTTCTACAAGTGCGAATAAATTAATATATGCAGATGGTGTTGATAGCTTTACTACAACTGATATTAGTGCATTTGGCAGGAGTCTTATTGACGATGCCGATGCAAGTACAGCTAGAACTACTTTAGGTCTTGGTACTGCTTCTGTTGAAAATGTAACAGATTTATTAACAAAAGCAGGAAATTTAAGTGGTCTTGCAGATACCACAACAGCAAGGTCAAATCTAGGATTAGTAATAGGTACTAATGTACAAGCATACGATGCTACTTTAAATGCTTTAGCTGGATTAACTACTGTTGCAGATCAAACTATTTATTCCACAGGTGCTGATACCTTTGCCATGACTACTCTAAGTTCATTTGGAAGAAGTCTTATAGATGATACTGATGCAAGCACTGCAAGGACAACTTTAGGTTTGGCAATAGGTACTAATGTGCAAGCATACGATGCTACACTTGCAGGTCTTGCATCTGTTGTCACAAGTGCAGATACTCTTATATATGCTAATGGTGTAGACACTTTCACTACTACAACTTTAAGTTCATTTGCTAGAACTTTATTAGACGATGCTGATGCAAGTACAGCTAGATCAACTTTGGGATTAGGTACCGCCTCTACTCAAAGTACAAGTACATTTTTACAGGTAGCTAATAACTTATCTGATTTAAATAATGCAGGTACTGCTAGAACTAATTTAGGTTTGGCAATAGGCACAAATGTACAAGCCTATGATGCCACATTAGCAGGTTTGGCTAGTGTTACAACAAGTGCTGATACTCTTATTTATGCAACAAATGTTGATACCTTTACAACAACCACCATTACAACTTTTGGTCGTTCTTTAATTGACGATGCTGATGCAAGCACAGCTAGAACTACTTTGGGATTAGGTACAATAGCTACTCAAGCAAGTTCAGCTTTTGTTGATACTACTACAAATCAATCTGTTGGTGGAACTAAAACCTTTACAGGCGATATTGCTTTTAGTGGCTCAGGTAAAATTACTTTATCTTCTACATCTGTCGCTACTACTCAATCAGCTTTAAATAATTCTACTGCTATTGCTACTACTGCTTATGTTCAAACTGCTACAAGAGTTACTACAGATCAAAAAACTACAAACTATACTTTAGTTATTGGTGATGAAGGTAAAATGATTGAATTTAACTCTGCAAGTAATTTGACTTTAACAATACCTGCAAATTCTTCTGTTGCTTTCCCTGTTGGTACTCAAATCTTAATTGCAAGATTAGGTACAGGTAAAGTCAATGTTGCTATTACTACAGATACTTTATATTCTGTATCTAGTAATAGATATGTAGCAAGTCAATATAGTGGTGCTACTCTTGTTAAAACCACATCTACTACTTGGTATCTCTTTGGTGATTTATCAGCTACTTGATTGATAGGCTTTTTGATTATGCTTATTGCTACACATGGAATAATTAAACCATCTACATCTACTTTTATCTCAGGTGCATCTATGATCACCTATTGGGATATACAGAACTCATCTTCATATAGTGGCAGTGGTACTACTATCACTGATTTAGATAGCACAAATAATGGTTTACTTGTTGGTACAAACTCTTACACTAATGCTTCACCTAAATACTTATCCCTTGATAGTGGTACAAGTAATTATTTAAGATCAACTACTAACTTAAACACATACTTATCACCTTCTAACACAGGTGATAACATATCTGTTTTTGTATGGTGTTATCCTACATCTAATGGTGTGATTGTATCTGAATTAGGTTCTACAACACCAAATTCTGGTTGGTATTTATCTACAATAGAATGGGTAAGTGGTACACCCAGAGTGGGGGTATTCCCATATTCTAATATGACTAATTGTAAAATATATAGTACTCATGGTGGCAGTGGCAATACTTCTCAGTATACACAATATCCATTAACTACAAGTGAATTTAATAGATTATTTGACACATCATATAGTAATACTACTTTAGCTTGGGAAGGTAATTTAGGTGCAACTACTTCTTTAAATCATTCATCTGCTACTACTTTAACAAATGCAGGTGCTACTGTACCTAATGGTGGTGATTATTTTTCTGTTGAAGTAAATGCTACTTTCATCCCTGCTGAAACAGGTACTTATTCTTTCGGTGTTAATTCAGATGATGGTGGTGATGTCTTTATAGGTGGAAGTCTTGTAACAAGTTATTATGGTGGACATGGTATGAGTGGACCCATATATGGTAATGTATCTTTAACAGCAGGTACTAAATATTCTTTTAGAGCAAGGTATCAAGAATATGCTGGTGGTGAAGGTCTTGCTGTTGTATGGAAAAGACCATCTCAAGGTACTTATTCTTTTCAATCATCTGAATTAAATTCAGGTTCTACTATTACATCATCTGTCTCTGCAGCTTTAAACACATGGCATTATGTAGGATATACCTATAATGGTACTACTTTAACTGCTTATGTAAATGGTCAATCAGCTGGTGCTACATCTATTACTAGACAAACACCGTATAATACTTTAACTAAAGGTCTATATTATTCTTTAGGTTATCCGACTCCTAGTAATATGGGAAGTGGAGCTGGTGCTAATTTCAGATTTGGAGCTTTTCATGTTTGGAATGATGCTATTAGTTCAGATACAATCTTAAACAACTATAATGCTACTAAAGCATCTTATGGAAAATAAAATATGTTAAAAGCTACACATGGCATTTTAAAGCCTTCTTCCACATCAACATTTGACCTTGCTCTTGTAGGTACTATGAAATTTACAGGTGCATCTGATTCAAATATCAGCTATGGTCAAGATAGTAATATGTATCCTCAATCAGGTGAATTTACTATCGAATGGTTTCAATATCAAACAGATAGTAATTCTTTCCCTAGAATATTTGCTATCGGAAATTATCCTTCTACATTTATGGGTGTTAGTATTGAAGGTGGACAATTCTACTTTTGGATTGGTGGTGGTGCTAATGCTTTTGGCTCTGCTATGAATACAACTGACTATAAAAACAAGTGGGTGCATTTCGCAATCACAAGAGATGCCTCTAATAACATTAAAGTTTTTAAAGATGGTACTCAATTTGGTTCTACTTTAGTAAACAATTACAATTTCAATAACACATCAAATAATTTAGTTATCGGTAATGAAACTACACCTTCAGCAGGTGGTGCTTTTGGTGGTTGGATGACTAATTTCAGATGGGTAAAAGGTACTGCTGTCTATACAGCTAATTTCACTAGACCTACTGCACCTTTAGCTAATATAGCAGGTTCAAGATTATTACTTTTAGCTACATCTAATGCTACTTTAACTACAGATACTGCTGTAGGTAGAACAGGTACTTTCTCTAATATCACTTGGCAAGCATTTGCTCAAACTATGGTTTGATTTTTAGTTTATAAAATCCTTATATAAAACACTCTTGTTTGTAAGGATTCGGTATGTCTTATTTATTTAATGGAAATAAAAAATATGTTGTAGTGTCGGAAAGTACTAGCACTTACACTTTAAATTCAGGAGATGAAATCTATTTTGCTCTCGACAACCAAACAGTAAAATTGCCCGATCCATCAAGTTCTAACAAAGGTAGAGAATTTAACATAAAACTTAATGGTACTTATACAAATGGTGTTTCGATTAAATCTTTAGATGGTAATACTACTTACTACACCATAAATAAAGACTACGGTTCTGTACATATTATCTCAAATGGCACTACATGGGTAGTTTTAGCTGATACCATTCCTATTTCTCAAATTCCTTTTACTATTAATTCTTTAAGTGATGTAGATACTGCAACTACACCCCCTACATCAAATCAAGTTTTATCTTGGAATGGAACTAATTGGGTACCTGCAACTGCAAGTGGTGGTGGATCAAGACCTACTATTACAGATAAAACAGCCGATTTTACTATCAGCACACCTAGTTCTTCTCTTATACAAGAGATTTATACTGTGTCTGGATCTTCACCTGTGACAATGACTTTGCCTGATGCAACTGCTTGTAATGGTATGAGATATGATATTAAAAGACTTGGGACTGCAACGGTTACTCTTGCTTGTAATGGAGTACAAACTATTGACGGTCAAGCTACTATTTTAATTCTTGCTCAATATGCTTCTACTACAGTCATTTCAACTGGTACTAATTGGATTATCATATGACATACAACCTAAAAACTTCCTATAAAAATGTAAAATTCGCTTATGCTAATAGATCTACAGATGTAAGTTTATCTGCAGCTACTTTTTATAATTATAGCCAATATCCTCTCACTAGCTTGTCTGGTTCCACAGGACTTCAAGCTACACTATCAGCAGGAGATATTGTTTTAGGTGATAGAGTCTATCATGGTTTTTTTTATCCTCAAATATCTACTTTAGGGAAAATTATAGTAAGTGTTTTTATTAATGGTACTGCTTTAGTTTCTCAAAGAACTGCAATAAAAGAAATTGACAATACCCCAATATCTACAGGCAACATCACTAGGGCACAACCCCTCTTTTTTACCTATATCGCTACTGCAGGGGATGTCTTATCTATTAAATATTATAAAGTACCGGGAGATACTGGCACAATATTATCAGAAACTTCAGGTACAAACCTTTTTCTTATGGAGGTAGAAAAATGACTTTTTCTGGGTCTATGAATCTTGCTACATCTTATATGGTTCAAAATACAAGTAGTCAAGCTATTACTAATAACCTTTTTGAAAAAACTCTTACCAACCAACAACTCTTTCATTCTGAAAGTAAAATACCTGCTCTAGGTGGTAATAGTGCTATCATTTTCAGTTTATCTATTCAAAGTGATGGTGATGCTAGTCCCCCCATAGCTAGTGTTTCTATTAATGGTAGTGATTCTATTACCGCAAGGGTCGGAAATCAAATCGCTAGTTCTAGTATCAATTCTCAAAGATCTTATATTTCAACCAATCCTATTATTACAACTAAATCAAATATTGAACTATCTACAAATATCTCAGATAGTGGTGATCTCGTTTATACCAACCAATTTACAATGATGATATTACCTATCAAGGATTAAAAATGACTTATGTACCTATCCATGCTTTAGCTTTAAAATCCGTTCAAATAGACATACCTGCTCAATCTATAACTTCTGCTACTACTATAACTCTGGGAAGCATTTCCGACTCGTCTGTGGTCTCAGTAGCTAGTAATATTATTACATTACCTACAGGTAGAGAGTATTTTATAACTGCTTCTCTAAATTTTAGTCAAGCTACAGGTATCAATGCCCAATTTGCTTTTATTAATGTTAGTGGTGGTGCTGCTTTTTCTAACCAAGCTAAATCCTATGCTTATTATTTTTCAAGTGGTAATACTAACCAAGATACATATAGTGGAAATCTTGCTATGATTGCAACTAACCTTGCTTCTAATTTAGAAATACAAATTAAAAAAACAATCCATACTGCTACTACTACTATCTATAAAGATGATGCTACTACTTACATTCCTAACTCTTCTATCACTATTTTATACACAGACCCTTAAGGGTCCGCATTATACTAATTCTCGTGCTAATTTATGTAAATACTCCCTCATTGTCGATAATGCAAATGAGTTACCTTTAAAATCTAATGTATGCGGACCCCCTTCCATCTTAAAATCCCACTTACCTTTCTTTTCAATTTTTACCACCCCAACCATATTATTCTCAAATAATATCTCTATCTCCATACCACTGTCATTTTCTCTCTCTTCTTGTATTTTCCATTTCTTACTTTTAATTAACCTTAATACACTCTTCTTAAAATAATCATAGGGATCATGACCTATCTCTTTTATATAGTTCGTTATAAAAGTTTTTAAACCTAATACATTAGGTACTTTACTACTTAACTCTTTTAATATGTTATTCTCAGGATCAAAAGTCTTTACTGTCCACTCATATTTAAACTCTTTCTGATTTTCTTTAAGTACATATAAATGAAATAATACTCCATACCCATTAGGTGACTCTCCTCTTAAATCCCATTTAATATAATCATAGACCCTTAAACTACCATCTGTTCTTTCATTTAATTGAAAAGAATTTCTACTTAATAATTGTCTTAGACTAGATGTGATATAGTTATATGAGTTTTTTTCTAATTTAGAATTATAACTTGTATCTCTATATTTTTTAATACATTCATTACAAGCACCATATCCTTTTCTTACATACTGATTCCATTCTAGTGTGTTTTTTTCTTTAGGAAAAGTACTTGCACAGATACTACATCTTAAATAATCAATGTTGCTTTGTTCTCCGTCACCCATACTGCCCTCTCTTTTAAGTTAATTATTTCTCTTCCTTTAAATTCTACCAAATATAATGCACCTTTATGTGTATTAGGATTGGTTCGATATTCTTCTTTTGTATGATTATAATATAAATTACCTAAATTATACATTATAATTTTACCATTGTACTCACCATATCTCTGTTTGATATGAGAACCTGTCCCCATTATAATATCACTCCCCCCTATATCTATTAACTTTTTCGCAAATGTACTTTGTGTAATGTCAGGTATCCTAGAATACTCAGCACCCCAATGTATTGAATTAATTATGATATACTCAGGGTACATCTCTCTATATCCTTTTACATACTCCACATACATATCTTTTGCTTCTATATCTAAAGTGTTTGATACAAATTGACGAACACCAGAATATTTTGTTGTTGTTGAAAATAAAATATATTTCTTATCATGATCTATATATGGTCTTTCAGGATTACCATGTCTTGATGCTCCTGCATATCCTATTCCATTTCTTTCTAATCTTTTTAAGGTTTCTATTACTCCACCTTCCGTAAAATCTCCACTATGCTTATTTGCAAATGAAACTACATCTACACCACCATTTATCAACCCTCGTATACTATCATGCTTATTTCTTAAATATGAACCAAACTCTTTTCTTCTTCTCTCTTGTTCAGAGTGACATATGGGTCCATTTAAACTCAATATAAACACATCTCTCTTTATTTCTCTTAAATCATTTAGTGGTGTTAATTGATTATAATAGATATACTCATCTTCCATAGTATATCTCCCAAACATCACATCTCCACCAAATAATATTTTAATACTCATTATATATGACTCTCTTTCTTTAGATATACTACATACTAGGAGTAATATGAATAAGTTACAAATGATTAAGAAAATCGCTAGATTAAAACTAGCTCAATTTGAATCCACAAATTTCGTTTATAATCTTTTGGTTGCAGGTTTTAACCATACACCTTTTAAAGAGTTAGGTAGGACCCACAAAGATAGTACTGGAATTATTGTCCCTGTTGTGATTAATGATGGAGCTTATGACTTTTTAAGTGTTTATTTCCAAATTAAGAAAGATGACTCTTTTGATCTTGTTGCTTTCTATAAGGGTGTATATAATGAAATGGCACCCGGTCAAGGTTTTAGATACATTACAACTAAATATGGTAATAAAGATTCTGGTTCTGTTTTCAGAAACATGAAAGATGCTTATAAAGAAGTGATTAACGCGTATGACTCTTATCATGACGAAAGAAGAAAAAAAAAGAGAGAGGACTATTCTTATTAGAGAATAGACTAGGATTATTACTATGAATAAGTTACAAATGATTAAGAAAATTGCTAGATTAAAACTAGCAGAGCTTGACTTTGATTTTGATTCCACAAATTGGGTTTATACTCATAAATTCTTCTTTTAGGTCTACACCTTTTAAAAATTTACATGGAACCAGACAAGACGATAAAGAAATTATTGTTCGTGCTATGATTGAAGATTTTGAAAAATTAAATGTACTTTTCCTTATCCCAATAGATAATTTTAATAACTCTTTTACTCTTAAAGTTTTTGATAGAGATACAGGGTTTAAGTTCGAGAATCGTATATTTGGTAATGATAATATATCTTCTACTACAGAGAACCTTCAAAATGCTTATGAAGAAGTGATTAAAGAGTATAACTCTTTCTGGTATGAAAAATACAGAAATAGAAAATCTTAGTTAGTATAATAACATACACCCTCTCTCATAAGGAGTATGTTATGGAACGAATCTTTTTTGAAAATAAAAAATATGATGTTGTTAGTTTATTTTCAGGTATCGGTGGTTTTGATTTAGGTTTTGAAAATGCAGGTTTTAATGTAATTTGGGCAAATGACTATGATAAATTTGCTACTCTTACTTATAAAGCTAATGTCAGTAATAATATCGTACTCGGAGATATTAATGACCTAATAGACTCTATTCCAAAACATGATGTCTTAGTTGGTGGCTTTCCTTGCCAACCTTTCAGCTCTCTCGGTAAAAAAAAAGGTTTCGATGACGAACGAGGTACTTTGTTTTTTACTATTAAAGAAATTCTTCTCAAACACCAAACTAAAGTTGTTGTTCTCGAAAATGTTAAAAACTTAAAACACCATGACGGTGGCAATACTTTAAAAAGAATTATTCGTGAATTAGAAGAGATCGGTTACTCTTGCTCTTACGAAATTTTAAACTCTTTAGATTTTGGTATCCCCCAAAGACGAAACCGTATTTTTATTGTTGCTTTCTTAAAAAACTCTTTTAAAGATGGTCTTTCTTTCTCTTTCCCAAATAAAATCCCCCTTACTATTTCTACACAAGACCTTTTAGATGTTAATGTTGATCGTAAATATTTCTTAACCCATACTATCTCTAAAACTATTCTAAGTACAGGTTCAAGCAAATTTAAAGTTAAACCCACTATTGACCTTCCTATATCTAAAACACTTACTGCATCTATGCATAAAATGCATAGAGCTAGTCAGGATAATTATATCACAGACCAACAAAGTTTTTCTCTCTTTAATGATCCTCTTAGAATCAATATTCGTAAACTTACTCCTAATGAATGTAGAAAATTACAAGGTTTTCCTAGTGATTGGAAACAAGTAGTTTCTGACTCTCAAGCATATAAACAATTTGGGAATGCTGTTACTGTTGATGTTATTTATGCTATCGCTTCGCTTCTTATGAAAGATATGAATGAGTATCTTATTTAATCTTGTTTTATGTCTTGTTTAAATTTATCCCATATCTCTTTAATATAGATATATCTCTTAGGATTCAAATCTGATATTTTTTCTACTTTATGGTCTACGGAAAATCTTACATGATTACCAAACCATTTTTCTATGGGTAACCATAATATATAATCATAATCTTCAGGAAGAATCATATCTATTGTTTCATGTAGAATAGATATTATTTCTTCATTTTTCACTACAAAGAGAATTTTCATATTTAGATAGAGTTCTTAAAATTGATAAGACTGGATACAAATGCTTTCAAAGTATCTCTTGCCTTTACTAAAAATTTGAGTGATTCGTCTAAAGACCTAGATTTTTCAAAATCTCCATTAACTACCATAATGACTTCTTGAATATCTTCTACTGTCTTTTCTAATAGTTTGATATCAGCTTTCACTTTTCTTACATCATTCCAAAGTAATACTTTTCCTACCATTTCTTCAAGAAAAGCTGTCTTTGATCGGTATTTCTTCTTTTCTTGGATTCCTTGAATTACAAGTTCTTTAGCATCAGAGAGATAAGAAGAAACATAAGGTAAAGAATCACTGTTAAATACCGTTCTCAAACTTAAATACTTAATATGTGCCTCTTCTACTATATCCTTAATTCTCTCTATTTCTGCTGGAACTTCTTCTAATTCCATTTTTGAAAAAAATCCTGATTGTCTTCTCATTTTATATATCCTTAGTGTGAATATTATTTAGTGTCTATACCAATATTGTTATTACTATAAAAAAAATATCAATATTATTCTTTTATAATCATAGCAATAGATAGATAATATCTTAAAAAAGGAATAAAAATGTTTAATCGTTATCGAACCGCTGCCGGCAGACCCGGAACCCAAAAAGCCCGACATGACCACCAAATTTTTTCATATAGACCTAAAAGACCAGAAATGAGTCGTTCTCAAAGTCTTCTGAGAAGATCCCTTTTTCTTGAATACTCCGGTTTTTATACTTATTCTGAAGGTTCTGGTGCTAAGATATCTTTAAAACTAATCGACCAAGAAGATCGATTAGCCGAACATATGCTTGAATCTTTTGAAGAAGGAAATGATATTGGATTTTCTTTTGTGACTACCATCCCTACTATTCCTTCGATTGAAAAATGGTTTATTGAAAAAAAGGCTGAGTATATTCATAGCAGTTTTACAATCATCCCCCCAGATATTGAAGATATAAAAAGAAAAATCAATACGAAACTAGAATCTCTTAAACAAAAAATTCTAGTAGAATCTAAGACTCTGCTAGAATCTAAAGGCTACTCTCTAGAAGTTAAAGTCAAATTCGTTCCTCTTAGTAGTACATACAGAGCTTATGTGACTATTCCTAAAGAAGAAACACCTATCCTTGAAGCACCTATCCTTGAAACACCTATAGTTAACCTTGAAACTCCTACTATTTCTCCTATGAAAAATCTTACTAAAAGTAGGTCTGCTATTATTCCCCTCAAACCTGAAACTTTTGAACCAGTCACTCCTAAAACAAGAGCTGTTAAAAAAGCACCCACACTTACTCCCGAACTCCAACCTTATTATGATGCTTTAAAAAGTGTTATAAGCGATACTCAATATCATGCTGCTGTTGTTAAGTTTGTTGATTGGGGAAGGCATAAAGGGACTTGGGTCCAGCCAACATTTGGTTATATTGGTAATTCTCGCGGCGATGCTCATCTCCTCTATTCTCATAATTATAAATGGAGACCAACATTAGAAGATGTAAGTACTGATACGACTATTGTTTTTTCAGGTCTTCTTATGATTGATCATGTCGAAAAATATCTTGAAAATGAAAAAAAGATTTGGGAGATCGAAAGAGAAGATAAAAGAGCAGGACGAGATTGGGTACCCCATGAAACTTACACTGATAGAACCATGAAAGTACAGTATACGACACCCGGAAAGAAGGAAGCTGAGTATAAAATTGACTATGCAATTAGCAAATCTAAAGCTAATTTTATTAAAGCAGCCGGAGAGGTAAATCTTCCAAAATTCTCAGAACTATTTAATATTCAAATCGAACAGTACGGTGATAATTATCAATGTAAGGTATCTATATCTAAAGAAGAAGCTCTTAAGGCTCTTGGGTTATCTCTTAATAAAGCTCCTAAACCTGAAGCTTTTGAACCTATCACCCCTAAAACAAGAGCTGTTAAAAAAGCACCTATAGTTAAAGCTCCTCTTGTTAGAACCACCCCTCTTGTTAAGACACCTCCCGTTAAAAAATCCCCGACTATTAAAACCCCGACTATTAAAACCCCCACTATTAAACTCTCAGTTGCTGAACTTAATATCGAAAAAGAACTCGCTCTCCTTAACTCATATATGGATTTCAATAATCTCTCACCATCATCTGTTAATGAAATTGTCCTTACCCTTAAACCCCTTACTGATAAAGTCATCAGAAATGATCAATTTGCTGTCTATGACAAAAAATTGACCCCTTCTACTGATAAATCAAACTTCTTATCTCCTAGACTTGTCGCTAAAATTATCCTATTGTTTAAGCAATTAAATAAATTTTATGATTTATCTGATCTAGAACCTATCGAACTTGTTGAAGTTATTTCTCAAATTCTTCCTGTATTCAATAAGCTTCCTGCTTTTAAAATTTCTCCTAAAAAAGCTTCTTTTTATAGATTCCTTTTTTAATATATAATCTTTTTATACATCTCCTTATCTTATATATCTTACTTTTTTCTTTTTTAAGGAGATCATCATTATGGCAGAAAAACTTCTAACAGCTAATGAAAAGACCCCCGGTGGCGTAGCCTCTGCCCCCTCATTCAAATTCTCAGAGTTAGAATTTTATGATAAAATCCCCCCAGAATATATGGCAAATGCTGAAAAACTCTTAACAAACTTACAAAAAATTAGAGATAAAGTAGGTAAACCTCTTGTAATTATGAGTGGTTATCGCTCATGGGAAAGACAACAAATCGTAAATCCTACCGTTAAGAAGAGTCAGCATATGACGGCTTCGGCAGCAGATTTGAAACCACCTGTGGGACTTAGTGCTACTGAATTACATAAAATCATTTTAGACTTGATTGATAAAAAAGTACTTTATAATGGGGGTGTCGGGCTCTATGTGAAAGAGAATTTTGTGCATTATGATGTTCGACCAGAAGGTCCTGCTAGATGGCAGGGGAACTAATATTTGATTTATAGTCAGATATATGATATAAAATTAAAAAAGCCTTAGTATATTCTGCAAAATTTACTAAGGCACATCCCATACAAACCTGAGAGAGAGGTCTCATATGAGTTATTCTCATAATAATGATATTATTGTTCCTTGTCAAGAGGATAAGATTAAGATAGCTAAAGAATTTTGTGATTCGATATTAGCAAGATATAAAGGTAATGAAATTTTTGTAGGTGATGACGGTAATTACCATTTTATATACCTAACGATCAATACTAATAATAGTAAGTTCTATGTAGGTAAACACACTACAGACTCACTTAGTGATGGGTATATAGGATCAGGACATCATCTTTCTAAAGCTATTAGTAAATATGGTAAAAGTTCTTTTACCCACCATAGACTATGCTTTTTCTCTGACTCAAAAGATGCTTATAAAGAAGAAGGTTTTATTGTCGATTTCTCCTATATAGAAACTTATAGGAATAAACTACAAATAACATATAACCTAAGGACTGGAGGTATGGGAGGTACTCAAGTATCTGAAGAAACTAGACTTAAACAAAGGAATGTTAAGCTAGGTAAAAAGATGTCTTTAGTTGCTAGACGAAAGATGAGTTTTTCTCAGATTAAGGCTAAAAAATGCCCTATTCTCAGAAAAAGAATTAGTGAAAAAGCTATTGAGAGTAATAATAGACTTGGTGCAAGAGAAAAGATGAGTTCTATTGTAGGAGATGTAAAATCTAATAGGATTTTAATAGATTTAGAAGGGAATAGACATTTACTAGCTAAAGAAGATGTTTTAGATAAATTAAAACAAGAATGGAAGTTTGCATCTAATAAAGCATACTTATTCCACCCTGAACTGTTTAAAAATAAAGATTCTTTAAGAGAATGTGATTATTATAAAAGCATTCTTATTAAAGATAGGTTTAATGAAAAATATCAATATGGAACTATTATTGACTATCTTGAAAATGGTTGGGTGTTGGGGTGTCCTTCTAAGATAGAATCTCAAATCAGGTTATCTGAAGACGAAGTAAAATTCTATTTAGAAAAGAATAAAGATGTTGAGATCAGAATAAAACTGAAAGAAGACCTTATAAGGAGAGAGAAACTTTCTATAAGAGAGCTTTTAGATTTAGAAGGTAATAAACAAGAAGTCCATATAGAAGATATACTTGAGTGTCTTAAGCTAGGTTGGAAATTTCCATTTAAGAGAGTAGTAATACACCATCAATTCCTAAATGAGAGTCAAGGTTTAAAAAGTACGGAGTATACTAAGACAGTACTATTAATAGGAAGTACTGTAAAAGAAGAGACTCAATATCAAACTTTAATAAGATATTTAGAAAACGGATGGGGTTTTGGGAATACTACAGATATTGGTTCTGTTGAGTATTGGGTATCTAAGAATAAAGAGATAGAATTAGAGATTAATGAGAGGGTCACAAAAGCAATAAAACTATGGAATAAAGAAAACCCATCCGATACTCTTAGTCAATACAATAAGAGTATTGAGGGTAGAGAAAAACAAAGTGCTAGAGTTAAAGAATTATATTCTTCTAAGAGTATGACTAATCTTGATGGTATTGAAATGAATGTTCCTAATACTGAGATACTTAGTAAATTGAAAGATGGATGGACTTTAAATTTAAAGAAAGCTAGGATAATACACCCTATCTTGATAAAGGATAAGAGTTTAAAGTTATCTGATTATCATAAGAATTTAACTTTAGTGAGAGAGGGTAGAGATACGAATAAGGCTATTAAATCTCTTATTGGGTATTTAGAACAAGGGTGGGAATTTGGAGTACCTTCAAATATCTAGCGACAAAAGACGGATGTGGAGTTTGTTTTAGGATATTTATAATAAACGAATAATCTTACTTAAAAACACAATTTAAGAATAGATTCAATTTTTTGAATTTCAGATTTAAGGTCTTGTTTTTGTTTTGAGTATCCCTTTTTAGGTAAGACCTCAAGTTGAAGGGTAAGTTTTGAAAGTTCAGCTACAAGTTCATCTTTCTTATCTTTATTTTGTTCAATGATAAGTTCTTCTTGAGGAGTAAGAATAGTATATGCTCTATGGACAGCATTAGAGTCTTTACATAAAGACTTACCACCTTTAATAAGTTCCCATCTGTACTGCTCAAATTGATCTTGAGCTTTTTTTAGATTTTGAGCTGCTTGTGCAAATGCTTCTAACTTAGGAAGAAGTTCAGGTACCTCATTTTTACAAAGTTCTAAATCTTTAGATGAGACATAGAAAGAACCAAGATTCCTTCTTCTAAGCCAAGATCGATATTTATATCTAGCTTCGTCCCATTCAAAATCTTCACAATCGAAATGATGTTGTCTACCACTACTGTGTGGTTCAAGTAGTTTATAAACTACCTCTTCTTTTTTAGAGATCTTCCTAATAGCCATTTTAAGCTTCTCCGATGAGTTTAAGTTTTTCGATAATGAGATCTAATTCTTCCTTTAAGGTTTTTCTTAAAGGAGCAGATGCTTTATCTCTAGGTGTAAGTTCAAGTTGTTCTTGGATTTCAATAGAACGAGCTTTAAGGGCAGGGATTTTATCTGGATTAGCCTTTAAATCTTGGAACATTTCTTCTTGCTCATTTGAAAAGACATTAAATTCTGTTTCAAAATTAGCATTTGGATTGACAAAAGTCTTTTTAATATCCTCAACAAATTTAATTCTAAGGGAATCGAATGTATTAACAGCATCTTCAGCAATTTCACATTGTTTAGCCATTTCTTCAAAAACTTCTTTGTATTCAGGCATAGCTTGTAAAAAATTTGCAAAGTTGCTATAATTTAGTTGATATGGCTTAATAAGTCTTGCCCAAACTCTACGATAACCAAATGCACCTGAATAGGTTGAATACATTTGATACCAATCACCACTTTTGGTTTCATAACCATTTTTAGCACCACCTGTAATTTGTTCTAATACAGGATATGCAAGTTCTTCTTTTTGAGAAACGAATCTTCTTTTACTCATTTTGTTTGTCCTTATGCTTCATTAAAGAGTTTAAGTTTTTCAACGATGCTTTCGATTTCTTCTTTATAAGGTTTTCTTAAAGGTGCAGATGCTCTGTCTTGGGGCATACCATCAAGTATGGTTTCTAGTTCAACTAGACGGGCTTTAAGAGGAGGAATTTTATCTGGGTTAGCTTTCAAATCTTGGTAGATAACTTCTTGTGCATCTGTCCTAATAAGGTATGCTGACTCAAAATTAATCTTTTGGTTCTCAAAGACTTGTTCTTTGACTTCCTTAACAAAGGCAAGTTTGAGTTCATCATATCTTTCAATAGCTTTACGAACTTTGTCTGCTTCTTTAACCATTTCTTCAAGAATAGGCTTATACTTGGGCATCAACTTAAAGAAATTTACATATTCATCTTTCCTGAGATCGAATGAGTAAATAAGTTCACCTGCTCGGTAAAGGTCAGGAGTTTTAAAGATACTGTGCAAAGAAGCTCTGTACGCTTGGAACTGAAATCTTTCGCCTGTTGTATGGTCTTTTAAAACCTCATAGGCAAGGTGTTCAGCTTTACTAACTGTTCTTCTTCTAGCCATTTTGCTTTTCTTCTTTCTTGGCAAGTGCTTGTTGAGCTAAATTAGCTTCAATTTCTTCTTTTTGTTTTTTAGCAAATTCAGCTTCTTCTTCATCTGAGATGAAAGTAGGGGACTTACTAATATCAATTCTTTTACTATAGAGCTTTTGCCATAAAGCATCTGTATATGCTTGAATAGCACGATTAACTCTACCAGTTGATCCACCTAATTCTTCAAGTGCTTCATCCAATTCTTGTGCTAATGGGAGTACATCTGGATACTCTTCCTTGAGTACTCGCATATCTCTAAGATCATAAGACCAACTACCAGTCCAATAGTAATTGGACATACCATAATGGTGCTTAAAAAAATCTTGTGTTTTGAGAGGTTCGACCTCGAACCCTCTTTTTCTGCTGTTGGTGTGTTTATCTAAGAGATCATAAATCTGCAAGTCTTTGCGAGAAATTTTGATAGGTTTAGCCATTTTCTTCTTCCTTATTAGTAGGATCAGTATAAGGTTTATTAGACCATCCTGTAATTGAATTAGTAAAATTGGTAGCGAGACCATAAGATATGGATAAACCATATGAGTTTAAACCAAGCATAACAGTATTAACATCGAGTTCTTGATTTAAGATTGGGGTAGGGGTAGGGGTACCAGTCAAATCGGAGATATATTTAGAGATAGTGTGTGGGGGTGTTTTAGTCAAATCGGAAATATGTTGACTAATAGAGTCAAAAGTATCTGTTGATAGAATACCATTAGAAAAATCTTCTCTTTGGAAGAAATATGTATGTTCTGTATTATTAAGAACAAACATAAGACAATGAATAATATATGTCATTGCTAGTACCTTTCTGTGTAAGCTGATGATATATATTATAGTAAAAAGAGGGGTACTAGAGTTTATAATTAGTTTATAGTGTACTAAATATGTCTGATAAAAAATAGGAGATTATAAGATGAAGACTTTAAGTATTTTGTTATTATTGTTAGTAGCTTGTGAAGATAAGAAAGCTGAAAAAGTTACTAAAGATGTATCTGTAAGTGATATGTCAGTAAGTGATGTAGCAGTTGTTGAAGATGTGTCAGTTGCTAGTGATATATCTGTTGCTAGTGATATGATTACAGAAGAGAGTGATGTGTCAGTAAGTGATATTGCAGTTGCTAGCGATGTATCTGTTATAAGTGATATCGCATTAGTAAGTGATATGGGATTAGTAAGTGATATGGCATCTGTAATCGATAGTGGGGTTGTTATTGATATGGCAGTAACAACAGATGCAGGTAATTAACAACATTTCCACCCATCTTTAAATTTTTCAAGAATAATTTTAGTTTTTTCAAAACGATTAGAGTCCACGATTTTTTGGATTCGTAGAGCCCTATATCCGTCTTTATGTAATTTAATACTAGAACCACCAAAAAGATAACCACCTTTCTTCAAAGTAGCATATAAATCTTTAGCAAAGACATTTACAGAAGAAGAAAAATCTGAATCTTTAACAACAGCAATTTGTCTATGAGGAACTCTTTTAAGAGAGAGTGGTGCAGATAAAAAAGGAATATCTTCTTTTTCTAAGGCAGAAATATCTTCTCCTGAAGATAAAAGGTCTTGTGTAATAAGTTCTTCTTCTCTTTCTTCATTTAAGAAAGAGAGAGCTTTAACTTGTTCTTTAAGACCATCTTGATAAGTTTTAAAGAACATTAAGATATGTTCTTGGGAAGAGAATTTTAATTCGGTACAGCTTTTAATACCTACTTGGTAATTATCTTCATTTTCGAGAGAGAGGAACAAGTAGTGGTATTTACCATCAATACCTTTAAATGATTGGGAAACGGCAAGACCTGAATTATAGGTCAACAATAGTTTTTGGCAAATGTTATCCATATAACTATCCTTATTAGTGTGTTTGTATCATAGACAAACACATCTTATATTAAATTGTTTATAAAAAAGAGATGCTTTAGATATATAGGAGAAAAAAATGTATGAGATGATATATAAAGGACAGCCAATATTAGTATATGATGTAATGGGAGCGATAAAAGAAGGATTAAAGTTTAAAAAGAAATCAATAACACTATATAAAGGAGTATCAGACGATACAATGGTACGATTGGAATTAAATAGTGGGATAGAGTACAAAGTGTTATTAGACTATTTAGAGTGTGGGTGGAAAATTTTATAAAGTTTATATAAAACTGTATATAGAAAAGGAGACACATCATGTTTTATAGAAGATCAAAATTAGAAAAAGTGTTTAATGAGAACAATATTAGTTCGGTAGTAGAATATATTTACAACATAGACCCTACAAAATATCGACAGATGAAAAAATTAAATGATTGGTTTATGGATAATTGGTTTCAAGTGGATCTTGGTATTGGAGTTGCGACACCAGATAAAGAGAAACTAAACCCTATTTTTAGGGCAATGGCAGAAATGTTTCCTGATGAAGAAGGTGTACCTGCAGTATATCGTGGTAGAAATTCTAAATCTTTCCAACAAAAGTTATCTTTATTCTTGTTTGGAGTTCCCCATTCGGGATGTGAGAAATTAGGTCGATATCGAGGTTTATTATTTCAAGAATATCTTAAAAAGTTTAAGAGTGAATCTGCTACAGAAAAGTTTTTGAATACAAGCAATCAAATACCAATACCTAGCAGTATAGTAAATCATCCTTTTATACAGGATGATGTTGCAATGTTATCTTATGGTACAAGGTCTTGGACATTAAATAAAGGTACAGCGATGCATTGGGGTTGGGAAAGACCATCAGCATCTGGTAGTTATATAGACGGTTTATTGTTTATTTATGAAAGACCAAGTGCCCAAGATATTTTATTTCCTGTAAATACATATATGCAAGATTATGAAGATGTTAGTGTTGGAGATGAAATTCCTGGTTTTGATTGGGATGAAGTTATTATGAGTATTAAAAACCCTAAAATTAAATCTATGGTTTTACATACAGGTCATAATCAATGTAATTATGAGATTGAATTAGCTTAAACAATATAATCCACAAGACCTTGTTTTAAACACTCTTCCGCATTAAACCACAAATCTCTTTTCAAGATTTTAACAATTTGTTTCTTTTTAAGTTTAGTGTATTTCTTATAGAACTTATATAATTGACCCATAAGTTTATCCATATTCTCTTTTTCATCCTTAATATTTTCATATGTTCCTTGTGTCCAATGACTTACTTGATGAATAAGCATATAGATATATTCTTGAATATATCGTTTTTTACCTGCAAGAGTTAATAAAGTCCCTGCACTAGCTACACCACCTTCAGCATAAGTATATACAGGTACTTTATTATTTAAGATATGCCCAACACCAGCTAAACCACTATATACATCACCACCATAAGAATGGATATGTAAATGGATAGGAGGAGGAGAGTCGAGATCATAAGTAATTTGTCTATCTAAAGAGATTTGAGTAGCTTCTCTTAAAGAAGTAATAAGGTCGAGAATAGATTTAGGATTTACTTCTTCATAATAATAGATGTGTAAATCTTTTCGGGTAGTGGGAGCCGGTAAATTTTCACTCATAAAAGAGACCTTTCTTTTAATTTTTAAATATTTAAAACATTTATGAAAAAACTTACAGAGGAGATAAAAATGTCTTGTCCAATACCTAAAGGTGCAACAGTCACTATCGTACAAGGTAAGCTTCTTTACAATAATGTATTATACAATCTGGATACACCTGGTTGTGTTTTAGAAGATTTTAATTTTGAGACTAAAGCTAAAGTCAATGAAGTTGAAATTGAAAATACAGAAGTAAAAGAGCAACCTAAAGCAGAAGAAAAACCCATTAAAAAAGGTAAGAAGTCTGCACAAAAACCATCCACAGAGGATGACAATATTGAACCTAAAAAAGATGATGTTAAACCTCAACAAAAGGATGATGATATGTCACCACCTATTCAAGCACCACAAGATGCTAATCCCGGACAAGGGCAACCTATTCAACAACAACAAGCACCTGTCCAACAAATGCAACCACAAGGCTACCCTGTCCAACAACCACAAATGCCTGTGAATATGCAACTCCCACAAGGTTATGTACCACCACAAGGATTTGTTATCCCCCAACAAGTCCAACAGTATATGCCACAACAATTCATGCCACAACAACAAGAAACCCATGCTACAACTGAACATCCTCAAGATGGTATGGATCTTAACATGATTCAAAAGATCATGGATATGGCAGGAGATAATCCTATGCTATTAGTTGTTATGGTAGCAGGTTATCTTGGTTTCACTTGGATGAAGAAGTTAGAAAAGATCAAAGAAAAAGAAGCTGAAAATGGTGGCGCCCATGCTTCAGCTTGTGATAATGATCGTAAAAACCTATCTTCTAAGTTAAATGACATCGACTTTAAAGTACAAAAAGTTGATATGTTAGAAAACAAAGTGAAACAAATGGGTGATGTTAATGGTCGTTTAACTAAGTTAGAAGAAAATAGTGGAGGTTTAACCTTTAACGATACTTCTGAACTTGAAGAGACTTTAGCTAGGGTAACTAAGAAATTAGAAATGCTAGATAAAAAAGTTGTTGCCTTAACTCAAGCTAAAGCACCTGAACCTGTAGCACTTAAGAAAAAAGCTAAAGAGACTAAATCAATAGTTGAAATGCCACCGGAAGAAGATGATGAATAATTTTTAAGCTGATCATTGAAATCCGTTGTATATATAACTCGGATTTTAATGAAAGGCATCCTAATGAAATATTTTTTAATTTGTATGTTGATTTTATCTTCATGTTCTAAAACTGAAGAACCTAAAGTTGAACCACCTAAACCGGTTTTACCTGTAGATCAAGGTGTTATTGTAGACCAAGAATTACAAAGAGAAGCACCTATGGGTGAAGACTGTGAAAAATATTTTCCTGAAGATGCTCTTAAAAATGAAGAAAACTTTACTAACGGCATCTATGTAGCTGATAAAATCTATACTGCTATCAAATTAGATAAAAATAATGGAACTGTCTTAATGATGCAATTAGGGTATATTAAGAAAGCTAAATCCCTTCATTTATTTGTACATACTCTAGGTGCAACTGTTTGTTATGATGATAAATCACCTATGGTTATCCGCTTACCTGGTGATAATGATGATAGTGTTGAGTATAAATTAAAAGGTCTCCATAAAGCACACTGTGGCACAGCTAAGAGAGTTGAAGATCCTAATAAATCTTTCACTTTATTTGAATTACCAATAGACAGTTTTTTCTATCAAGAAGCACTTGATAGTTTAGTCAAAGACTTTATGCCTATTACTGTGAGTAAAAATACTTTACCCCATGTACATTATAGCTATGACCATTCTCTCTACTTTAGAAATGGTTTAAGATGTGCATATAGAGCTATGGGTCAAAAACATTATATAGAATCTAAAAGATATCGATAGGAGTCAAAATGAGATATTTATTAGTATTAGTATTACTGACATTAAGTTGTTCAAGTAAAGAAAAATGGCAAGCACCTAAAGGTAAAGAATGTGATTCATATTTTGCTAAAGATGCTATCGATCAAGCAAGTAAAAATAAAGGTATCTACACTAATAGAAAAAGAGCTATTTTTGTAGGAGACCCTTCTATCTTACTAACAAATCTTCTCTTGAATGACAACAAGTTAGTATTCTCTGCAAACTTGATTAATGTTAAAACTGAGGTTTGTATTAAAGGTTTTTCTCCTATGGGGATTAAATTAGAAAACGAAGAAATATTCTTTTTTGAAGGTAAACAGAAACCACAATGTGTGAGAGTAGATAACCCTAAAGAAGATGTGGGTGCTCTTGGTATATTTGAAATTCCTATTAATAGTATATTTATGAAGAAAGTTTTACTTCACAAACCTAAACTTATTACTATTGAAGTAGATACTGGATTTGCTAAATATGAACCTATTAAAGATACTGACTCTGAAAGTGTACAAAATGCTTTTAGATGTGCTTTTGAAGCTTTAGGTGATAGCTATGATTTATCTGATGATTCTTTATTGATAAATAATAAGTTACAAAATACTGACAAGTAAATTTAAGTAATTTCCGTTTAAGTTTTGAACCTTTTCTTCTACATAATTTAATCTTCTAGGTTCTTCTTTATCTACACATAAAGCTACATAGAACATAACGAGTTTACTGTTAGATAAGGTATCTAATTTAAGAAACATTTCTTCTTTTCTAACGACCATTCTCTTAATTTGAGCTTGAAATTGTCTTGTTCTTTCTTTTGTTAACATAACAATAATCCTTTAAAATAAGGTAGAGGTTTGACCTTGTATTCGATTACAAGCGAGTTTGTAATATTTAGTATCTAATTCAACACCTACACTATTACGATTAAGTCTTTGTGCTTCTATAAGAGTAGTACCTGATCCTGCAAAAGGATCAAAGATTGTAGATTCTATAAAAGAAAAGAACTTAATACATCTGTAAGGTATATCTGTAGGGAAAGGAACAGGGTGTCCTATTCTAGTAGCAGATTCAGGTTTGATATTCCATAAAGAATTAGACCAAGAAGCAAATTCTTCTCCTGTAATATCATCCGTTCCTTTAACAGCTTTTTTCCATTCATCTTTATAAAAGACAAGTATCATTTCTGTTGGAGATAAAAACATAGGAGCAGATGCTGATTTATATGATCCCCAAGCTGTACCTATTTCAAAAAAACCTTTGTTCCAAATAATATTGGACTTATATTTCCAACCTATCTTTTTAGCTATATGTACTAAATCAGCTGTTATGGTTTGAGAACCATATCTGTGAGTATCAAAAGGAATATTTAAACAAAAGCGACCTGTGGTGTTTGTCCAATCATAACAATTTTTCATCCACTTGTGACTAAAATCAAGATATTCTTGATATTGTAAAGTATCCCCTGTTGAATTATATTCTATACCTACATTATAAGGTGGTGAGGTTATAATCAAATCTGCAAAAGGTTCTGTAAAGAGATTACTATCTGTACAATCACCTTGATAAAGTTTCACATTCCTAAATTCAAACATTTAGCATTTTCCTTTTTAAAGTCCATAATTTATTATATTAAAATAAAGTTTGTTGTGTGGGATTACCTTCATTTAACCATACTACCTCATTAAATTCTTTCCCTTGACAATTTAAATTTGTTCTAAAAGGTTGAAAGGGTAACCATGTAGCTTTCTTTCCTTCACATACAATAGCTTGTCCTTGTCTTTCTTTACACCATTCACCTAAATGTGAGAAATCTATTTTATTAGATGAATGTGCATATCCTTTACCTTCATATTGATATGGAGGGTCGATAAACCAAGTAGCTTCTTGATTAGATATATTTTCATAAGAGTCTTGAGTAATAGTCCAATGACGGATATATTCTAGTTGGTTAGCAATTTTAATTTTATTAGCTTCAGTCCAAGTATTGTAATTTCTTGGAGTATATACTTCACCTGCTTTAGAAATAAAACCTGTTACTGATTTTTTAGTTCTACTTGTCCATCTGGTATCCGGTCTATAATTAGCTGTGTGTATCCAAAATCCAATAAGCCATTTAGCTTCTTGAGGGATAGTATAATCATCTACAGATTTATCAAAGTCTATCATAGGTAAATCTAATATCTCTTTAGGAGGTACTTTTATAAGATAGTCCCATATCCCACAGATTACATCATATTTATCATATAACTTAACTTGTTTATGTGGATAGTATAAACTGTAACAAGCAGAACCTGCAAATGGTTCTATTAAGATATTATGTTTAGGAATTGGGTAATGTTTTGTTACTTGATATTTACTACCAAAATAGCTAAAAAAAGGTTTGAGAACCATTTATAATCCTTTTATAAAAATAATTATATATTATATATTATATCTAACAAGGAGAAACAAAAATGTTTTACCGTTCAGCAGCTGACAATAAGTTAGCATCTCTCGAAGCTAGAATTTCAAGACTCGAAAACCGTATTTCTAAAAGAGCAGGTCATCAAGTAGCAGACCCTAAATTGGTTGCCTTTCAAGTTAAAGAATTACAAGGAGCTTTTGGGCGAGAAGCAGATGTTTTAGTTGTCGCACCTTTAAGCCAATTTCCTTCTACCCATGTTATTAAAGTTATTAAATATAATAAAAATTTTGATGAAGTAAGTATAGACATTCATTTAAACGGACAAATAATTATTGAAATTGCTTGTGTAGTAGATTCAAGGGTAAATAAAAATGTTGCTTATGATAGCCCTACCCTAGAAGATGTACTAGGACAAGACACCGGATTAAATGGGGCAAAATTAAACTTTATGACAGCTGACGAATTAGCTTTAATGACATCTACGCTTTAATTTTATCTAATTCATTAAAAAATTGACCATAAATTTCATCTTTAGGGACAGCACCTTCGTCTTTTCTTAGAATAAAGACCCTTGTATCTTTCTTATACTTAGCTGTTTGTAATTTACCTTCAGTAGCACCATCTGCAATAGACCACTGCTTTAAAATAAAAGTGTCCATATTTAATACCATCAAGTATAAAACTTTATCTTTAAAACCTACATAAGTGACTTTAGTAGCTTTTCTCTTACGGTAATCATCTCTTTGATGTCTTAGAGAAGAATAATCAGTATCTAATTCAAAATCAATAAATTTTGTTTCAAAATTAGAAGGTGTTTCCCACTTATATTGATGGGCAGATTTACCATCATGATAAATATAATCTCTACTTCTTCCGAAAGAACTTGTAGCTTGAGATAGGATTTCAATAATATCAGATGTAACACCTATTTTCTCAGACACCTTTAACTTATCTTGTAGCAAATAGTTCTTATCACTATAATTATTTCTCTCTCTAGTGAGAGAGTTGTATTGACTCTCTATTAGACCTCTTTGAAGAGTCAAAGAATCTAATGTTTTAGCTACATCAGCTTTTAAAGCAAGTACTTCAGGATTAGATGTGTTTGATTCTGAAATAACTTTAAGGTGCTTACTTACACCTTCAAAAACATTTACAGCATTTCTTAAATCATAAAGTTTTTTGTAAAGGGCATCACATTCCTTATCTATTTCTTTGTATTTAGCAGAAATTGTTTCATGTTCTGCTTTAATTTGTTCGATATAACTCATAGTATCTCCTTGTGAAGTTATATCTATATATTATAGTTTTTTTATAACCAAAATTTATATATTATATATTATACTAACAAGGAGAAACAAAAATGTTTTACCGTTCAGCAGCTGACAATAAGTTAGCATCTCTCGAAGCTAGAATTTCAAGACTCGAAAACCGTATCTCTAAAAGAGCAGCTGGGGGTCCTCGTGGGGGCACAATCGAATATCTCACAAGCGGGAGAGGTAATCTCATTCATCGTCTAGGTAGCGATTTGGGTATTCCAAATCTTGAAAGACACTGGATTTCAGAAGGAAATTCCATTCAATTTGATCAATCTGTAATTGAAGATACCGATGGTGTAGAACTAAATATGATTACAGATATCGATGGTACAAATATCCAAGTCAGACTTACAAGAGGATTTGGGAGAAACACAGAATCTAAATCTTTCATTATGCAATGGAATTCCATGTCAGAAATCCATGCTATGGGTTTAGCTCGTGCAATTAAACAAAAAGCAATGATGTTTGATCTTCTGTAATCTTTTGATTTAGAATTTCTAATAGTTTTTTTATAACCAAAATTTATATAGTTATATACCATACTAACAAGGAGAAACAAAAATGTTTTACCGTTCAGCAGCTGATAATAAATTAGCATCTCTCGAAGCTAGAATTGCTAGACTCGAAAACCGTATTTCTAAAAGAGCATATGGAGAAGAAATGGGAGCCGATCCCCAATTCACGATCCATGCTCTTTCCCAGATGGTTGTTCGTCTAAGAAACGATTTAAAAGTAGGCAATTTGAGTCAACAAGTAGAAGGATTAGCTATTGCTTATGACGGCGGTGGTATTATGGGTACAAGTGTCAAGCTTAGTATGATTAGAGCCATTAGTCCAACGGAAATTCAAATTACATTAACCAAATCTGGAGCACTTGAATCAAGATTCCCATATGAAATGCCAAGAACACACACTTTCACCACAGAATGGTGGACAGGTAAAGAAATTCATGTTCGAGAACTCGCCAAAGAAATCGTAAACGAAGCAAAAGTTTTTGATTTTATGGGAGCTCGATAAGAACTAAAATAAAGTTCTCTGTCTTATATTATTATCATTTAACCATACCACCTCTTCAGTTCTACCCCGTCCACTATTCAATATGACTTTTAAGGGTTCAAAATCTAACCATTTAGCCTTATTCGTTTCACATACTATTACTTGACCCTCCCTATTCTTACACCACTCACCTAAATGAGTATAGTCTATATTCTTACTTGACTCTTTATATGACTTACCCTCAGTTTCATATGGTGGGTCGATGAACCATGTAGCTGAATCATTATCTATATTCTCATAAGAATCTTGTTTAATAGTCCAATGACGAATATGTTGTACTTGTCTAGCTATTCTTCTTTTAGTAGCCGGATTCCATGAATCAGCTCTATCTAGATCAAATCTCTCAGCTGAATATGAGGACATTTTACTTGTAGGTACAGTCCTAGCTTTAGCTAACCAAAACCCTATTAAATTTTTAGCTTCACTACATATATCAGGATAATCATCTAAGGTTTCACCTTCAGCTAGTAAAGGTAAATCTAATATCTCTTTAGAAGATACCTTTATAAGATAGTCCCATATACTACAAATCACATCATATTTATCTACAAGATTAACTTGTTTATGTGGATAATGTAGAGAATAACAAGCTGATCCTGCAAAGGGTTCTATGAGTACATCATGTTGTGGTCTAGGATAATGTTTAGCTAAGAAGTATTTACTACCAAAATAACTAAAAAAAGGTTTCAATATCATGTATAATCTCCTTAAACAGACTATACATATTATATGAGGTTTATAGCTATGTTTAATACAACTCAAATTAACAATTTTGTCATTACCGACTTTATTACAGATGAACAATACAAAAAAATTTTAGGTGATTACCACGATTTAGAATGGGAATTATCTTTATCAGGAGGGTGGTATCAAGCTATCTTATTTTGTAATAAACTAAGTGAAATATATCAGTTACCTTATGCTTATCTGATGTTTAAAAATGAGAAGAGTGAAATTGAGGTAGAAGACACAGGTAAAAATGGAGTTAGATTGCCAAGTCCTAAATTAGAATTAGATTTAGAGCAAGATGAATTAACAGAAGAGAATGATAAAGGTACTAAGTTTAGGGTATGGATGTATGTTGTTTAATAAAAGATTTTACACTCATTCTACAGCTATCTGCATTCTTATATCCTGACATAATAGCTACTTCAGACCATTTAAGTCCATTTTCTCTTAATTCAAAAGCAACTAATCGTCTATCTACACGACTATTAGGTGTTAAGATACCTTTATTATCTCTTAATTTATAAAACCAATCTCTTAGAGTTCTATATGGGATACCTAAGAGTCTAGCAATATCTTTATGTTTCATACCTAATTTTGCGAGGGTGTTCGCATACTCTACTAGATTATGGTTTTTTGGTTTAGGTAAGTTGTTCAAAACTTCCCATCTATATGCTTTCCTTCGAGCATTTCTATCACTTATACCTAATGCGGACCCTACTTCAATCCATGACATTCCCTGAGATTTTAAGTCATAGGCAGTTTTCCAACCTATATAATCAGCTTTCATGTTTGATTGCCCTTAGTGTTTCATTTATAGAAGAGTACTCAGATTTATTACCATTGTACTCTAATACGATATTTGTAATTGATTTACTTTTATAAGAGAGAGTTAAGTTATACATAGTATAACCTACTTTAAAATCTACTTTAACAATTTCTATATTTGGGGGGTGTATTTCATTAGATGTCTTTAAAAGGTTTGCACCTAATTGATTTTTTAATATACGGGGTAAAGTATTTTTAGAGTCATATGCTTGTATAGTATTACAGATACCTATTCTATTTATCATTTCTTTTCCTTTCCTTTATGGAGATACTTATGAATACACAAGACCAAAGAAGATTATTTGAAAAAATCTTTAATACCACAAAAGATATAGATGTTTATTCTATTGTCTTATTACCAAGTATAGATTCTTCAAAAACTAAAACCACTCATCAAATACGAGTAGAATTTAAAAACACTAAAGGTTTAGCTGTCCTTAATGCTTATATAGATGAAATTTTAATAAGAGATTTAGTAGTTTTATCTCATAATGGAAATATTCCTAAATTAGGGGAGTATAAAGGTGGTTCTCTTATTGATAGAATGACAGATTTTATCTATAAGAAAGTAGATATTGGTACATTAGGTGAAATAGCAGAGTATTGTAAAAGTATTTAATAATCTCTTAATATAAGGGTCTTATATAAATAAAACCAAAGGACTTAAAAAATGAGATTAAATAAAATTGCATCTTTAGAATCTAGAATTGCTAGATTAGAATCAAGATTAGCAGGTTTTTTTTATAAAGCTGTTGACCCAGAAATGCTAGATTTTATTAAAAGACTCCAAAAGAGAGCACCTGATTACTACCCCGGCATTCAAATTACTCTTACAAATAACCCCAATGTAGAAGAAAATAATGTTGTGCTAGAAATAGAATATCCTGATTCACCTCAGTTTTTTAAGGGAACTTTCTCAGATGAGCATATGTATGAACCCTTACCTTCAAAAGTATATATGAAACTTAAACCACAACAAGAAAAAAATAAGTATTATGGAGTAGATGAAGAAGTAGCTGTAGGTTATTACAGTTATGTACTTTCTACAGACCCTTACTTTAGAAAAGTTATTGCTCGGGATGTAATTGATCTTGATATGGGTAAATTCTTAGTTCTTATTAGAGATTTAAATAAAACAGTATTTAAAGAATATCTTTTAAATCTACACTAAAATAATCTATATGTGCAATAAGACCATTTAAACTATCTGATACTAACTTAAAATTATTGTCTAACACAGATAAATCTTTGAGAAATTGACAAACTGAACGAACTTGACCTTTAAGATTCACTATATCTAGTAATGTAGGTTTTGTTGTTATAGTATCCCCCTCAAATGTAATCTCTACAAAAGATAAATTCTCTTGTTTATATAACTGATCCATAAACACATTTAAGTGAGTAATCATATTTAGCTTTACTGCATATTGTAAAGACCAACACTTGTCATATTCCATAATAGAATGAATCATCTGTCTTAGATTAAACAGATGTGTATATAATGCTTCATTTTTTGTTGTCATAAGAAATCCTTTCTTGTATATCTATACATTATAGGAGAAAAGATAATGTGGTATGTTTATGTATTACAATCCCAACAAAAAAGATTTAATAAATGGGGTAAAGAATTACCAGGTTTCTATTATGTAGGTTGCACTACTGATTACCAAAGACGATTAAGGCAACATAATGGTGAAATTATAGGTGGGGGTAAATATACTTCCCAATATAGACCTTGGATACCTAAAGCTGTTTATGGTACTTACCCTAATAGGTCTATCGCTATGAAAGCTGAGAAAGCTCTTAAATCTAAAAGAGGTGTTGCTAGAACACAATGGACTTTAGAAGATAGTAAATATTGTTGTGGTCTAGGTACAGAACATGAATGGGTTAAATCTTTTAATACCCCAACCACATAGCTTTCTTATCTGTAGTTTTGAAAGCAGGTACTTTATTAAATATTGGCAATAGTACCTCAATAGATGTAATCAATTCGATAGGTTCTAAATCACCTAAATCATACAAAGTGTTTAAGTTCTTTAAAGTTTTTGTGAATTGATTAATAAGTGTCACAGGTAATAACCCGGACTTACTTACAGAAGGTTTCATTTTCTTATCATAAACTGCATATTCATCATTTCTAACCACTTTGTCCATAGATGGTTTCATTCTAAGTACAAATTCCATCAATTCTGGTTGTGTAAGATTATTGAAATCTAAGTATGAATTGAGATGTGAAAATTCATTTTCAATAGCCAATTCTAGAGCAGTAAGTTTAATTGGTGCTTTTCTAGGTGTAGTGAGTTTTGCTGAAGGTGTCTTAGGTGTTGGGGTTTTTCTTATAGGGACAGTCTTAGGTGTTGGTGTCTTTTTTACAGGGGCAATCTTAGGTGTTGGGGTCTTTCTTACGGAAGGAGTTCTTTTTGGAGGTTCTGTTTCCAGAATGAGATTATCTCTCATTCTATTCCATGAATCTTGTTCTTCTTTTAAAAGTCTTTCTGTTTCATTTTCATCTTGATTGATACTTAGTAAAGTTTCTCTCAAAACATCTTTACCTGTATTCTCTTTAAGAAAATTTTTAAACCAAGGTGTTAACACTAACACTGTATCATACACTGAATTTGCAGCTGTAGAGTTCTGTGAAGCTAAAGAAACATTTTCGTTTTCAATGGCTATAAAAGCATCTCTTGTAAAGAAAATAAGGTTCTCAACTTTTCTTATATATATAACTTCTGTTGGAGGTTTCATTAGTGGAGAATCTAACTTTACCCCAAGTCGAGTTAAAACATTTTTCAGATCTAAAAAAGCTACTTCAAGCCTATCAATTATAGATAGGACTTTAGAAGGTTCAATTCTAGATGTGAATTTTAGTCTCCAAATTGAACTTAGTTCCCCAAATACTTTAAAAAACTCATGGTTTTCTAAATCACTACTTGCTCTTCTTCTTAAAGAATTAAACATAAATACTCCTTTTTGTTTATATTAGGAGTAGAATAAACAAAAAACTAAACTGTTTGAAACAAATTTGCATATCTACGGTTAGTAGTACCTACCATTTTTAATTTACCTGCATCTACCAATGACCATAAATACTTTTGATACAATCGGCTTCTGTTATTTGAATTGCCATATGCAAAATGATGATACATATCGGGTGTTAAGATATGTTCAAACAATTCATATCTTGTTTTAGGTGTCTTGGCAAATGCTAAAATCTTAGCAGAAATATCAGATGATGTAGTGTCTATCTTTTTAGAAGATGCCTTAAAGGAAATCTTCATATCAGAAGAAACTGTGAAATTAAAATTGTCATCTTTAGTACCTAAGTATAAAGAATTACCTTTGAGAGTTAAATCGGCAGGTTCATTCTTGCCTAAGAAGAATGATTTTGTATCTTCTTTTGAAGAAATGGTTAAATTTCCTGTACTGTTTGGAACAACAATAAAAATAGTATCTTCTTCTAACATCTTTAATGTTAGATGTGTATTAAGACTATATTCACCAATTTGGATTTTAGGCATCCCTTTTAGTTTTATGGAATCTGCTCTTAATTCAAAAGAGTTTGTTTTGATTAACATATCAATTTCCTTTTGTTAGTTTGTTTGTATTATACAAACATCTTGTTCTTTATTATATGAAAAAGGTTACTTATGATAACACCACCTATAATTTCTAATTCTATTTTATCTTCCGCACCACTTACAGGTACAGATTGGATAAAAACCACTCAAGTCTTAGGTATTGCTGTTTCTTCTTGGCTTCTATCTACTGTTAAAATAAATAGCTTTGATACAGGTAGTGCAGGTGTAGGTGTTGTCACAGGTACTCTCTTTATATTACCTAACACTGCTATTATTACATCCGCTTTTAATGCTAATGGTAATGTTGGTCCCGATGTCCTTCTTATCTCTCAAGCTATTGCTCTAGGTCTAAGTTCCGTACCTTATACATATACAGGTGCTTCCCCCATTGTTTCTAATGGTGCTTCAGTTATTACCACTACTATTGCCCCTTACCCAGCTCTTCTCTCTATCTTAAATTCTACTTTTAATTCTTTTGCTATGCAACCTTTACCTAATATCGTTAATAGTTATGCTTTAGGTATCTCTAACTTATTCTTATCTGCAACAGGTACAGGATTTATTGCAGGTGCCCCTATTGTACCACCGGCACCTGCTTCTGGAGTTTCTGTCTGTAATCTAGTCTAGGACACTTATAAAACCATACAAAAAACTGATGATATGCCTTAATATCTATTTCTATCCCATCTAACTTATTCTGACCCAATACAATATCTTCCTCTAAAATGACTTTCCTAAATAAAGACCGATACTCTACTTTATTCTCTTCTGATTTAAAGATATTCTTTAACCACCACTTATACATCTCTTTTAATTCTAAATCACCATAATCTAAACTTAAAACATACTTATCAAATAAGTCAAAATTGTAATTTTGATAGGTATAGACTTTATTAGGACCTAAATATGCAAAATCACACTTACGAGTAAATTGAAATAATTTATCATCTGCTTTTAAAACAGACTGCCCTTTTAAAAAACTTTTAAATAATTCTGCTTTATCAGATACAAAGTCTAAATCTTTCAAAGTAGATAATGGTCTTCCTAGAATGTTTTCAAACAAATAATTAAAGATATGCTTTTTACTATCTAAACCTGCCATATAATCTTTAATCATACAAACTACATCACCGAAAGGGTCTTTGTCTATTTCAAAGACAAAATAAAGGTGCTTTTTGATAAGTGGAATAAGTTCTTGATAAAGAACACCTTCTTTTTTAAAATGATCGGAAGGAGCTTCATTCCATTTAATGTCTTTATACATTAATAAAGGTAGGAAGATGTTTACAGGAAACATAACACAAGTGTTTTTTTCTGCAATAAATACTAAATCGGGTTTATCCTGAAATTTCTGTAAGTAAAAGAGAACTTGTTGTAAAACAGCAGCAATGTTTTCTCTATATAGAAAAGTGCAATCAGCTTTAGCTTCTAATAAAATACGATAACCGTCTTTCATGGTAAATAAACCATCACATTGGTGGGGTTTAGACCATTCACCTTCAAAACAATCTCTAATTTCATTTCTGTAAACAGTTTCGATTAAAGATTCGTTATCTCCTGCAGCTTCAATTTGCTTTATCATTTGTTTATTCATAAATAAAAGCCTTTATGGTATAGTGTTCAAGCTATATTATATGATGGAGATAAAATAAGATGATCATTTTAGATGCCCGTAGTGCAGAGGGTAATGCACCTACAACTAGCTTGCCCCATAGAATTATTGTAGATAGAACTGCTTATAAAGCAGGTACTTTATGCTTTGGGGAAAATGAAACTGAATATCTACTCATATCAGCTAATAATTCAAGAATAGCTTGGTCTAATGGTTATACTAAAACATACTCTTTAACTAAAATCTCTAACACCCCTGATGATGAAGGTTATTACACTTATGAAATAAATACCTATGATGCTATTAAAGACATAACTACTGACATCCCAGATACCTTTTTTAAAGAACCGAATAAAGTGGTTTCTAAAGCTAATTTAAACGAGATGATATGTATCTTAGAAGAACCTAAATTTTGGTGGACTCGTAATGATAAGTATAAAAAGAGATTTGAATATAAAGGTGTTAAATGGGAATTGTTAAAAGGTGGTTCTGTTTCTAAAGTAGATTCTGTTAAAGATGGACTCATTAAAGTACCTAAAGGTGTTACAGGTGATCTAAATGATGTTATTAAAATTATCCGTATAGGTAATGATTTAGATAATGCTAGTGCTTTTAAAACTACTTTAGTAGTACAATCTATAAATGATTATACAGATGATTGGTCTATGTATGATAGCTTATATGGTTTAGATGATTTTTCTATAAAACTAAATCCATCTTTAATCAATTCCGATTTGGGTCAAGCTATTTGGTTTTATAATATGTCTTTAGGTATCAGTAATACTGGTATTATTAGTATATATACAAAGATATATATTGCTGCAGCATATAAATATACTAGTTATTATATTAACCCAATCTTAAAAGAATATGAAGTACCTTTACTAAAACTGAGTCAACAAAGGTATCTTAATGTATATTTTGTTGACTCAGTTTTAGATTTACCCGTATCTATCGACAGTACAAGTGCTTATATTATTAAATCTATAGGTCAAGTCTTCGTTTATAATCCTGATGATTTATTTCTTATTTTTGAAGGTGTAGTTCTGACTCTAAGACCTATAAGTTTTATAGAAGGAGTGTACTTAAATAGTACATTAGATAATGTACCCTATAAAAGTATAACTCAAGCAGGTGTAGATAAAATAGATGATGGTAGTGGTTTAGATGATGGTGACCCAACAGGTGTAAGACCAAGTGGTACAGGTTATATAACTGGACTCGAAAATAGATATAACTTTATAGTAAGTGAATGGGGTCATGTAATAAGAGTCGGTAAAGTTAATTATCCTTCAAGAATACCAGATAGAATTAGAAAATATAGAGGATACTTAAGTTTAGTCCCATCTTCTGATTTATTTACAATCACTATAAACCCTTCCTTAAAGGTATTATTCTCAGAATTTGGGTTAAGTCTTAAATTTGTACAGACCACAGTTCCTTTAAAAACATGGTGTCCTAAACCTATACTATATAGTAACTTACAAGAACCTTTTGATATTACCCAAAACGGTACTCTCACAGTTATTATAGATGGTGTTACCCATAATATATCTTTATCCAAAAATACTAACCAAAATGTTTCTGATCTGTTTGTTGGTATTACAGGTATAACAAGTGAAAATGGGTATATAAAATTATCTGGTGCCTTAAATGTTTCTGTTTCATCAAATTCTGATGTTTCTATATTACAAGATTTAGGTCTTGTCCCTAACACTATCACAAGTAGTGGTTATGCTTATAGTACTGGTCTTATGATAGAATTAGATCGAAGAACTAAAAAGGGTGCATATGACTTTAATGAAACCGTTTTATTAGAAAATGAAATCATATCAGATAAACTTTCTGCATCACCTACTCTCAATATAGATTTTAAACCGAGAATAGATTATAAAGGTTATGGGACGAATAAATTTTTTAGAGTAGGCAGTAGAAGTCTAGTACCTGATGATGATGTTAAATATTATTTAGAAGAGAACCGTATTGCTTTTATTAAGAAGAATAGTACCGTCAGTAAGATTCTAGAACCTTCAAGTATTTTACCTTTAAAACCAGGTGTTTTACCTAACACTACTTCTATTACTGTATCTCAAGGGGGTATTAAACAAGTTCTTGTAGAAGGTACTGATTTTGATGTTAATACAAATGCTGGGACAGCTCGTTTATTTACAAAATTAGGGGGTTTAATAGAAGAAGGCTTTAGAGCTACCATACTAGGTGATAAATACACTTTAGAGAGCCCTTCTGATGTGATTCAAGAGAATGATTGGATTTACTCTAATCAACAATTCTTTAAAGTTCTAAATGTAGATAATGAAGAACTAACTTTATCAGGCACAGCTACAGATACATCATGGAAAGCATATAAAGGATATTCAGAACCTGACCATACTCTTTTAAATGATGAATGCTTTATAAGCCTAGATAACACTAGAGATTTTGTTATTGTCTATAAATTACATAAAGTTGTAAATACCGTAAGAGAACTTTTACCTAAAACTAAAACATCTAAAATTAAAGCTAGACTAGAAGATCATACAGAAATAAATATTACTATCTTATCTCCTATTTATGTAGGTATAGCTAGTGAAACTCTATATGTAGATATAACAGACTCTAGAGTTATAGCTGAGAGTTATCAATTAAAAGTAGGTGCTAATTTACTAGAGATAACAACAGACTTTACAATAGGTATAGATGGTGAAATTACCTTTATAGCTACCGTAGATGAAACAGATGAGGTTTATTATTTACCTTTACCTGTGAATGACCCTACAACAGTAGAAATTAGTCTTATAGATGATAGTGAGACTTACCCTAATAATGAGAAGCCTACCTATTTAACTGAAGAAGTACCTACAAGCGAATATGTAATACAACCTAGTGATGGTGGGATCAGCTTTTTAAAACCATTAGATGCTGGTATATATGTAGAAGTGTCTTATTTTCCTAAAGATTATAGTTTTACTTTTGTAGGTGGAGAAAACCCTACATATGAAACTATTCTGTTTAGTGTAAATAAAGAGGTGGCTACAGCTACAGAAGCAGACCCTTTAATCTATACATTTAATAGTAATAACTATGAAACTGACTCATCTATAACACCTTCTGTGTTTGTAGGGTCTAGTTTATTGGGGTATAATGGTTCTGCAACAGCAAGTATAGATTTTACAGCTAAGACTATAACTTTACCTAAACTTCCTGATTTAGATGCTAATGGTAATTATGTACCTATCTATATTACATATAGTGTAAAACAAACATTAGGGGGTGAAAGAACTTGTAGAACAGCTGACCCTATGTTTGTACCTTTATATCAAGTTTTAAAAGACTCTACATCTTTAAAGATATATGGTAATTGTACTGATGTAGTAAGTGTAGGTAGTATTATATATGTACCTAATTTAATTTTTAAAGTAGCTAGTGTAAGTTATGGACTATATACAAATATCACAACGATTACTTTTACAAGTGGAGCTAGTGATAATTGTGGTGCTAAAGCTAATAATGAAACCACAGCTCTAGGTGTCTTATCTAATAATAACATATTTGTGTCTTTATCTACTCTTAGTGGTATTACTCATACTATCGATGCTAAACCTAAATCTACCGAAATTGTTATAAACGGAGATTTAAGAGATGTTCTATATAAAGGTTCACTACTTTATATAAATAGTGTTGATTATTATAGGGTAGATACAGTAGAACTTAATGAAGATCAAACTAAGTCTATTGTAACTATTACAGATAAACTTAAACCATATAGTTCTATTACAAGTATTTTAGTATCTGTTAGACCTATATATACAGAAGGAGAAACTACTTTATTTGGTAAGGGTCCTTATATAACAGATTATGATGCAAAAGTGATTAGATACACTAATGGTGTAGGTAAAGAATTAACAAAGGGAGTAGATTATAATATTGTAGAATCTACAGGTGAAGTCAGATTATTGACATATAAAGTACAACCTAATGTGAGTTATTATTTCTTACATAGTAGACTTAGCTTATTGTATCCTAGAATTATAGATGGTGTTTTAACATTTCCTACTTATAAAGCAGTATATGTAAATGTAATCGCTTGTCCATATGAGGATAAACAATTATTAGCTAAAGCGGTGATACAAGAGCCAGATCAATTTGCAGTCAGAATAGTATCTGAAACAGCATATGAGGGGGAGATTTCTAGTGAACTTGTTCCTGGTAATACAAGTGGTCGTAGAACTAAAAGTACTACTAAGAAAGGTAGGTCTTTAGGTTTATATGACGGACTAGCTAAAGACATTATAGCTAGAAATAAACTCTTATTTTATCACAGCCTAGTTAATATTTTAGAGAACTTATCAGGTCATTTAGTGGGAGATCAAGATGGGCAATTAAAGTATGATTTAGATTATGCTGATTATAATGTAGCTGATGGTGTAGTAGATAACTTAACAGGTGTTTTAAAGAATAGATATGTAGCTTTAGAGTTATTGAGGTCTTCAACTGATTTAGGTTTAGTGTATAGTGATCCTATGGTTTCTAGTGGTAGTATTGACGGTGATGGTTATGTTAATGGTACAGCTTTAGATATAGATCAGATAGCTGCTATTGCAAATGATCAAAAAGCTCTTATCAATAATCAGATAGATGATATAGTTCTTTACTCATATAGAGTATCAAGAAGATTAGCCTTTCTTACTATTATAGAAACAGTATATCCTAAATGGAGACCTTTATGGTTAGATAGTGTATATAGTCGTATATATCCTGAACAGACTATGAGTGCTTACTTCTTAGCTAATGGTACATTAAAAAATAAGAATAAGGGTAGAGTAGTAGGTACAGTATCTAATAGTGAATATGAGGAAATAGGTGGAATCACAAGTATAGATATAGAAAAGAGACCTGCTAGGTTTAGAGTATGGGATTACTCTAAAACAGGTTTTAGTGGTGTAAGTACAGGACCTACTTTAATATTAAGTGCTGTTCCTCTTAAAGAGTTCCCCTTAGATATAGATGGTAATCCAGATACCAGTAAGTTTATTAGTAGTGGGGGGTCTATTCCTGATGTTTCTCTTGGTAATCCTGATCGTAGATATAAGGGTTTAACTGAAGGGTCTGCTTTATTACATGGTACTTATAATGGTGGTTTCTCTACAATAGTCAATACAACTGATTTTGCTATTGTAGATTTTACTGTAGAACCTAGAGTAGCAAGAGTAGAAAATATTATTGATGGGTGCTATGTAGTTTTATCAAGTGGAGCTTTAGAATCCTTTGATACTACTTTTAATCCTCAAAGAGGGGATACTATTGTAGAAAATTTCTCAGGTGATATAGATGACACTGCACCCGTCAATCCTAGTTATAGACCAGGTTTTGATATAGGTGTGAATAATAAAACAGGTGAATTATATGACAACACTTATCCTAGTTTTAGTGATCCTAATTTCCCTATTAAAGAACTTTTAGAGCAGAACCCTCCTTCAGGTGGTTCTTGTTTAGGTGGTCTAGTAAGATTTAATAATACCTTAACATCACCTTTTAACTCTCCTGCTTTAAGAGGTGAAGACTTTAATGATAGTGGAGATGAGAGTATTCCCTTTAGACAAGTAGAAGATGAATTAAGTGTTATATCAGGCTTAGGTACATCTATTGTAGCTATGTTGCAAAAACAAACTTCCGGTCAATATGTATATCCTGATGAGATTAGGGGTGTTGGTGTAAATACAGATGGTGTAATTACAACAACGACTGATTTAACACCTAGTGGTGTAGCTACAAAATCAGCTAGTGCAGGTGATTTAATCGTTATAGCAGATAAAGGATTACATGAAATCTCAGCTATAAATGGTAATGAGATTACACTACCTAGATTCAGATCTGATATACCTGTAGGGAATAAAATTAAGTATAAGATAGAGAATTTAATTGGTTATGATGCATCTCCTTTATATGCTAATGGTGTTGTAATACAGGAGGATATTTCATATAGTCCTTATCCAACTATTGATTATGTAGTGACATCTATAACTTTCCATTTTGATTTTGAAAACTCAGATATCTATAATACTTTAGCTACTTTACCCGGAATACAGTATAGAGAATTGGTAATTAAGTTTGTAGATACAAGTGGTAATTATTTACCAAGTACAAACAACTTAACAATTATCAAATCAGCTGGGTGGTCTTTAAAATGTAATGGTGTAACTAGGGTTGCTACTTTAGAAGGAATTATAGGAAATACTATCTACTTCAGAACTTCAAGTACTATATTTAATTGGTCCGGTATTACATATACTCAACTTATCCCATTTGTTGAAAGAAGGTCAGCTGTTTATTCTTATGCAGTAGATTTAGATTTATCCGCCTATGGGTCTACTCTAGCAAGTATAGGTACAGATAGGGTTTCTTTAGATTTAGGTGAGTCCTATGATTCTATTTATATGCAACCTAGAGGAACTAAGATATTAGGTAATGCTAATATTGAAACAGGTTTATATGTCTATAACTGTGAACTCACTTTAGATAATAGCATTAAATATGAGAGTACTATTAACCATATCTCTCAAATAAATGACAATGATCCCTTTACTAATCTAGTTGTAGATGGAAATACAATAATTGTCCCTTCTTATGAAGGAAATGGGAATGTGGAGTTAGGTACAGATTTAGATTTTTCTATCATGTTAGGTGCTGAGGTAGATGAGAGTGCTATTATTTATAATGGGACAGCTAAAGTAGGTGCTTATAGTGATCCAAGTAAAAATAATGTACTACATTCACCTAGTGGTAGTTTTAGTAGGGTAAAAGGTGGAGATTTAGTTAAAATCAGAAAAGGGTATGCTAGTGGTGTATATAGAGTATCTGCTGTTGTAGATACGAGTGTAATAACAACAGCAACAGCTTTATGGTGTCCTTTCTTTTTCCCAAGAGTATTTAACATAACAATAGTAGGTACTACGGTTACAATTACTACCGATTATGATGCATCTTCTTTATTTACTACTGGTGTATCAGCAGATTTTTATATTCTAGTTTCTAGTAGTCCTACTGGTGCTTTAGGTGAGATATATTCTCTTATGGGTGTAATATCTGGTACTAGTATCTCATCTCAAAAAACTAATTGGAAAGACTATTTTGATGATAGTGTGTTAACAGATGAACAAATACTAGCTATTAAAGGTAAATACATCTTAGGTATTAAGAAAGTACCTGTGAGTTTAGGTAAATACGGCTTTGATAGCGAATTTGATTTTCAAATAGTAGGTCAAAAAATTGTAGACAGTGTAGCAGGTGATATTACTACTACATACAGTACATATCCTAAGTCCGTTGGGTATATAGAATTATCTACAGGTTTAGGGACTACTCCATTTGGGACTACTCTATCTGGTGATGCTACATATTACCCTTTAATGTTAAATTCTGTCTTATCTTTAGAATTACCTATAGGTCTTTACATAGATGGGAGCTTCCCTAGAACATCTAATGACTTAAATGTGGTAAATGACTTTAATACTACACCCACAGGTATTATCCCCTTTAGTGATTTAGGTTTAGTCACAACCCCACCTATAGGTACTTCACAAGAAGCTGATATAGTAGTTTATAGACCTAGAAGATTCTCTTCTGTCTTTAAAACACTCTCGCAAGATTTTTCTAAACTCAGATTCTATTATGAATTAAGAAAAGGTTTAGTAAATAGTATCTCTAACATAGGTACTACATTTAGTCTTACTGCTAAAAAAGTAAATTACAAAGTAGATGAAAATGTAAATGGTACAGATACTCAAGTTGGTAATTTCTCTGAAGTCTTAAATATAGGCGATAAGGTTTATGTATATGACAACCTAGATAGAGAAACTCATGTATTAAGAGTAACAGAAGTAAATGATGTTACCTTTAAGGCAAGTCTTATTAGATATAATAAGGACTACACACCTTATAGATTTGAGATTTTTAAATATTCACCAAATATTGTACCTATTGAGCAATCCTTAAAGCAATTTGTAGATTTGTGTTTTGATGTAGTCTTAGAGAATAGTGGGGCATCTGTAGTAAAGGAGAATGAATTAACAGATGGTGGTGCTACTTTTACAAGTGATGTCTTAGCAGGAGATTATTTAGTAATAGACCCACAAGGTGTATTGCCAGGTACAACAGATGAATATGGGGCGCCTCCAAGAGGTTGGTATGGGGTATTAGCTGATACTCCGGAGAATGAAAATCCTTTAGATGATAATAGAGGTGTTTATAAGGTAATAGAAATTACTAATACTACACTTACAGTAGAACCCGTAGTAAGTACAGTAGGTATAAACCCATCTAGTCAATTATTTATTTTACCTCCACAGGATATAGCTGGAGATGAAGCAGAGGCTACTAAATTAAGATTAACAGCACCTGCTATAAATGGTAGCTTTAATGACCCGGGGAGAGACGATACTAAGTCTATTGAACCTTTTACATATAAGGTGTTAAGAGTAAAGAGTGGTGTAGAGAAAGAATTAGCTGAGGATATACTGTTTTTAAGAGAGAGACTCTTATCTTTTGTAGAGAAGATGAAGGCTGTAACTCGATTAAAGAAATCTTCATGGGATAAATATGAACAAGAAGAGCAATATCAATATGCTGGGGTGAATGACTTTACACATCCTACAAATGAGACTTTAGTAAATATAGTAGGTAGAACCAAGTCATTATATCCGAGTGATTTAGCAATAGGTAATACATCGGAGTGTTTAAGTTTATTAGAAAGAAGATTTATGTTGGAGGATAGAAAGTTAATAGAAGAAGACTATATAGATAGTAATATAGTGGGGATGTATACTATTGTGGAAGATAGGATAGACGAGTATGAGTTAAGAGAAGAAAGATATGATTGGCTTAATATTCGTTGTAATTTAATAAGTGGATCATTGGTAACAATGAGAAGGAGTAAGTGAAAATGAGTGAATGGAAAAAAGGTTCAGATAAAGTACCTGAGCAAGTAGTTGAGTTTGCAAATCAATTAAAACTAGTACAAAGTTTATTGGAGCAATCGTTAGCACAGTTAGTAGAGAATAAGACTAAAGCTGAGTTGGAGTTACAGAAATTAGAAGCACAAAAGAATCTGAGGAGAACTAAAAATGGCTGAATGGTATCAATTATCTGGACAGATAGGTTTAGATCCTGACTTTATAGCTAAGATTAAACCACCGATAGATGCAGTTTTTCAGACAATAAATTTAACATTAGATTTATTACAAGAGATATTGAATTTTGTAAAGAGTTTCTTAATTGACTTTACACAGCCGATAAAGATTATCATAGATGCTTTAGTGGCTCAACTTAAAGCTCTTATTTTAGATATTAAACAATTAGGTGTATATCTCACATCTGACTTAGATTTAATAGATACAATAAAAACAAGAGGTTTAGAAGCTTTTAGTAAAGGTTATGCTGGTTTTGAAAATAGAATGGTTGAAAAGCTAACAAACCCTAATGATTCTACAAGACCTATATTTTCAACAGCATCTACATCACTTAGTATTTTTATAGTAGCTTCTGCTAATTTAGATGGAATTGTAAGTGCTATAAATCTCATAGCACAAGTGATTGAGTTTTTTACAGGTAAGAGTAGTCCTACAGCATTACCTAATCCTGTAAATATTACGAGTACTATTAAAAATGGTTTCTTTCCTGTAAATATTAGTAAAGTTGAAGAATATGATGGTATTAAAATAAATTGGGAAATTGCACCTCCACCTAACTCTAAAGGTACTTTTTTCCCATCTTTTATTAATCCACCAAAATCTTTTCTTATTCATGTCAGAACAAGACCAGAAGCATGGTACTTAGGTTATAAAGTAAGACCAAATAATAAAACTACCCCCACAGACAAACCTATCAATTCTGTATTTTATTTAAATACAGAACCTGCTAGAGTTTATGGTGGTGTGGATTATTATGATATTCAATATCAAGATGTTTATTTTTTAGAAGACCCTAATTCTGAAATAGAGTATAAAAAAGAAGATATTTTAAAAACAGGAAAAACATTTTATTATTCTCCAAGTACTGTTGGTTCTTTTTTAGGTGGATCTTCATATAGTTTATATATCGACAAAAATGATTTACCTATAAGTTATGAGTATTCTTATGTAGTAGATAAGAATACAGAGAAAAAGAAAGTAGACAACAAAACTCTTGTAGATACTTCTAGCTATTATATAGATATTGTTTCTTGTGATGCTGATTTAGGGTTAAACAATGGTGCTGTTGTTGAAAAAAAGATAGCTCTTACAGAACCAAATTCATTAAATCAAAAAGTACCTGAAACAATAAAAGTAACTAGAGTTTTTGAAACAGCTTCTGTGGTAGTACCTTTACCTGAAACTAAGGATTACTTATATGCTTTAAGAAATGCTTTGACTATATATTTTGTAGGCAATTATTATTTAGATACTCCGAACACAGGTATGGGTCTTTCTCAAAAAACACAAGATAATATCCGAGCTTATTTAAGAAAAGAACCTAATAATAACAGTCTTATACCTAATAAAGATTATCGAGATAAGATAGACTCTACTATAAGTATTATTTTAAATAAAATGGATATGCCAGACCAATCTATCATCCAATCCCTCCAAAAAGATATTCAGAATCTAGCTGAACCTTATTTAAAGGACCCTAGTGATCCGTTTATAGAAGAAAAAATCACTATCTATGACTTAATAGATAGAGAACTGACAGAACAAAATTTTATACCCGGTATTGCATATGATAAAACAGAATATCAGAAATATTTCACCCCCGGGCAAAGCTTTAATCAAAAATTACCTGAGAATACACCTATTCTTTATTCTGCAACAACTAAAATTGTTGATCCTTTAGACTTATTAAACGCTCAAGGAGGTAAAATAACTAAAGGGGAATCTCTTAGAGAATACTTTGAAAAGACTAAGGGTACACAAAATATACTCTTAAAAGACAGTGCTAGAAAATTTTTAGATTATTTACCTCGAAGAAAAGTACCCTCTGGTGTTGGGTCTTGGGTAAACTATAGGTTTTTTGAAGATGGTATTCCTGAATTTGAAGAATTTCTTAAAATAATTATTAATTTCTTAGAATCTTTAAGTTTTGGTTTAGATGGGATTATTAAAGCTATACGAGATTATATAGATTTGATCATTCTAAGAATAGAAGAACTCCAAGTCTTAATTAATAGAATTAAAGCTATTATTGACAAGTTACTCAATTTTAAGATAGGTGCTAATTTTGCTGTCTTATATAGTGAAAATCAAGGTACAAGAGGTATTGTAGAAAATCTGATCAATTCTACAAATAAACCCCCTTACTTAGATACTGAGTCTTTTGCTTTCGGTACTTGTTTAGTTTTAGGTGGATACCCTAGTTTTATACCTGCTCTTTTAAAAGCATTAGCTGGAGGATAATATGTCATTTAATTGGACTATACTTTTTAGAAGGGGTTCTTGGATGGAGTTTAGAAATTTCGCTCTTTATCAAAGAAAAAATGTACCTTCTAGATTAGAAATTATACAAAGTGAAATGAGTAAAGTAGGTCAAATAAGAATTATCTACCAAAGAGTAGACCCTAATGATATTAAATCTCCTATGACAGAAAAGAGAATAGGTATAGACATCGCAAACAATACTAGTTTATCTAAGCTCATAAAAGCATATGTTGTTCTAGGTGGAAACCCTTTTGACATTTCCATGTTTCTTGTACCGGATTCTTATCTCTTTATAGATGACCCTAACAACACAAGAGATGAGAATGGGGAGATTAAAAGAGTCAGTATAGATACACAACCTTATGGGGGGATTGTATCTCCGTTAGCAGATGAAGAAGCAGGAGAACCTAATCATTTAAGTGTAGCAGGTTGGTTACCAATTATTAGGTATCCTAATTGGAAAATAGGTAAAGAAGAATTTTATTGGGATAAGGGTGCAGATGTTTATCCTGCTATAAAATCTGCTAAAGGTTGGATTACTCAAGAAATTAAAGAAAGACGAAATGATCTTGAAGCTAGAATCTTAAAGCTTTGTGATTTAAGAGAACAACTCATGTTAGAGAGAGAAGAAGTTTTATTAGGTGCTGTTGGAGATGTATTCCCATCTCTTTTATTTGATAGTGAAATTCAAGCACAAACACATCATTTAAGTCAGATTGTTGATAAAATAGATAAGATTTTCCATCCTAGTTTTAACAGTTTAGGTGAGATAGATTTTACTAAACCTAGAAAACCCACAGACAGTAGTCCTGCTAATCCTACTCTTGTTGAAGATAATGATGAAGAAAAATGGAGTGCTATCTGATTTAATGAAAAAGTTTTTATTTCTCTCTTGACAAACCCTATTGTGGTGTGTATAATCAATACAAACACACTAACAAAAGAGAAATTGCCATGAATAAGCAAGAACTTGAAGCCTTAATCGTCCACCATAATAAACTCTATTGGTCAGAAAATAAACCTGAAATCACAGATAACGAATACGATGCCCTTGTAGAACAATTAAAAGCACTAGACCCTACATCACCTATATTGTCCTCTCTCGGACAATATGATGAAATAGGCACTAAAGTTAAACATGATCTTCCTATGTTAAGTTTAGATAAATGCTACTCAGAAGATGACTTACTTAAATGGGCAAATAAATTTAAATATGGCTATGTCATGACCCCTAAAATTGACGGTATGGCTTGCTCTATTAAATATACTAAGGGCAAATTATCCGTTGCCTCTACAAGAGGTGACGGCTCTATTGGTGAAGATATTACTGCTAATGTTATGTCTATTCCATCTATCCCTAAAACATTAAAATCAGAAGATACTATTGAAGTAAGAGGTGAGATATATATGCCTATCTCTACCTTTAATAAATTCTCTAATGACTTTTCAAATCCTAGAAATGCAGTAGCAGGTACTTTAAAGAATAAAGAGGGCAAATCTATTTTAAGTGAAATAGACTTTTTTGCTTATGATTTAATTGGTAGCGATATTAAACTACTCTCAGATAGATTTCTTTTCTTAAAAGATCAAGGCTTTAATGTACCTAGCTTTACTGTTTATAATAATACTAAAGATTTACAAAAGGGTTATGATCAAATCTCAGATATTCGTTCTTCTTTAGATTATGAACTTGATGGTGTAGTATTTAAAGCAAATGATTGTTTAGAATATGATAAAGCTGGATATACATCACATCATCCTAAAGGTGCGATAGCATATAAATTTCAAGGTGATGCTGATAAGACTTATTTAAGGGGTATTGAATGGCAAGTAAGCAGAACAGGAACTTTAACACCCGTAGGTTTAGTTGATCCTGTTAAATTAAGTGGTGCAGTAGTAAGTCGTATTAGTTTACATCATGCAGGTATGATTAAGGTTAAAGGATTAACTCTTAATGCAGAAATTTTAGCAGTAAGAAGAGGTGGTGTTATCCCCCATTTAGAGAGAGTTTTAACTGACGGAGATCAAAATATTGAGTTGCCAGCTACCTGTCCGCATTGTAGCTCAAATACCTATTTAGACGGTGATTTTCTCTATTGTTCAGATAAAGAAAATTGTATCTCATCTGTGAGTCAAGGTATCTCTCATTTTATCGAGAGAATGGAAATTGAAGGTATGGGTCAATCATGGGTGGATAAATTGATTGAAGTGGGTTTATTAAAAAATGTATGCGGACTCTATAAACTTAATAGAGATGATCTATTAAAATTAGAAAATGTAGGTGAAATTAGAGTAGATGGTTGGTTATCTAGTATAGGTAAATCTAAGAGAATAGAATTACCTAAGTTTTTACAAGCATTAGGCATAGACGGTTTAGGTAGAAAAGCGAGTGATGTCTTATCATCTAAGTATAAGACACTTGAAGCTATAAGAACTCTAAGAGTTAGTGATATTGAATCAATAGAAGGGTTTGGTACATTAACAGCACAAGCGATTATAAATGGACTTTGTAAAAATAGTAGTGTTATAGATGACTTGTTAAGCCATATTACTATAAGTAATGGTGTAGAAAGAGAAGGTAAATTTAAAGGTTTATCTTTCTTATTTACAGGCACTTTAACACAAATGAAAAGAGCCGATGCAGAAGAGTTAGTTTTATCTAATGGTGGAAATGTTGCTAGTGGAGTAAGTAAAAACTTAAGCTATTTAGTAGCAGGAGAAAAAGCTGGTAGCAAGTTAGATAAAGCTAATTCGTTAGGTGTAAAAGTTATCACAGAACAACAATTTTTAAACATGGTTTAAAGAAACAAACTTAAACAAGGAAAACAAAAATGGATAGAAGACAAATCCTTTTAGATCATTTAGCTGTTGCTAAAACCACTATTGCTATTGACCCTACCTATGAAGGTGTTGAATTACCAAAAAAGGTAAAAGAAAAAGATACTGTTATTCGTTTAAACTTATCTAATAATTACCCAATGGAATTTAGACAAGATAAAGTAATTGCTACCTTGAAATTTGGTGGAGTTCCTTTTGAATGTCATATCCCATATAAAGCTATTTTTGCAGTTATGATTGCAGGTACTTTTGAAGATGCCGTCTTATTTGAAGAATCTATTCCTGAGGCTACAAAAAGAATTATGCCATTACTTCAAGCTGGAAATTATGAAGCTCTTCGATTTATGGTTGAATTAGAAAATCAATTAAGTAGAGAAGATATTACAATCGGTAATATTGAAGGTACAAATAAACCTCAATAATAAGTAATTTATATGTATTATATACATCGGACTACTTTTTCTAAGGTTAGATATCATGTATATATTTTTAATTTTCTTTTGTGCTATTACTTATTGGTTTAGATCAAATGCTAAAGCTGTTTTTGGATTAGACTTATCACCTTTTGAATGGTGGATATATACAAGTCTTCTTACCACATATGCTTCTTTAAATGCTTGGTGGTATATGAGAAATACATATGACATATGGAAAGCAAGTTTAATTTGGCAAGTGATTTTATTTTCTGTTGAGGTGAGTCTTAATGTATATTTCTTTGGTGCTAATCCTAGAATGATGATTTCTCTAACACTTGTATTTTTAGGTATTTGTATAGGTTTAACTTAATAGATATTTTATTTTTAGTAGGATAAGAGACACACTAGACAGGAGTATTTAAATGAGTAATAGAACCTTATGGGGAAATTTTAAAAAGAATCTAGCTCTACTTAATAAAGATAACTTTACGGAATTTCAAGAGATAGTTAAATACATTATTGAGAATTTAAATGTAAATGAACTTAGAAATGAAGAGTATAAATACTTGTCTCTTCATATTCGTCAAATAGAATTGTTCTTTTTAAACTGGTCTTCCGATTGGGAAGAGTATGTCCGTATTAAAGATACAGAGGAATTTAGATGGTTTATTAGTAATGGAGACCACTTATTTGAAATACCTGAGATAAAAGTAAATATACAAGGTTTCACTTGTATATTTGTAGATGCAAAAGAGGATCAAATTGAGAATGCTATAGCTAAAATTGAAAAAACACTAGATAGAATAAATAAAACTGCTAAAAAATATTTACCTCTTGTAATCAAGTATAAAGTACCACTATATTTTTCTTTTGGAAAAACTGTGTTTTGTACTCCCCAAGAACAAACACATAGTACGGTGCAATTTCAAGTAGATGGGTGTTACTCTTCCGATAGAAAAGTAATTGAAATATTGTACCTTGAAAATACAAAACCCAATGCTCTGAGTGGTGTGATCGCTCATGAATTAGGACACCACATATTTAGGAATTACTTATCCGATAAAGCTCAAGAGTTTTGGTATGATATCGTAAATGGTGTGACAGAAAACTTAACTATAAGAAAAGTATTTGGTGAATCAGATAATTATGTTGAAACAATAAAAGATGCATATAGGACACCTAAAACTTTAACTAATTACCAAAGTTTAAGAGATAAACAAATCTTTATTAAAAAATTAGAACTAGATTTAGATATTGATTTTTCTAGGGTTACTAAAGAACAATTACATTACCTAATCTATCAAAATTTAGATACCCCCATAAGAATACATAAAGTGCCTATGACTGTTTATGCTAATGCAAACCCAGAAGAAGCATTCTGTGAGTTTCTAAGAATATTATTTCAAAACCAATTATTTATGATTGACCGTAGTTGGAGAAAGTATTTTGAAATTGCTATGGGTACAAGAATACAAAATAAACTAGCTAAATCAATACACACCTATAAATTTAAATAAACTCTCTATCTGTTCTATCCCATCATCAGATTTTAAATATCTCCACATATGTGGTGTATTACTACCCTCTTGCTCATGGTTTCTATTCTGATACCTTTGCCATGTTAATACACCATACCCACTTTCTGTAGTAAACCCTAATTGCTCAAATACTTCTACAAGTCTTGCCCCCACTTCTTGTGTCTGATAATGAGCACCTGATACTATAAAACCTGCTTTCTTACCTTCTACAGGATTAGTTTCTCCATATACAGAATGTCTATTTTCAAGTGTATTAAGTCTTTCTATAACTTTCTGTAATACAGCACTATGATTCATCCATCTGACTGATGTTGCTATTATTACTGCATCTGCCCATTCTATACCATCATATATAATAGGCATCTCATCTACACCACCATAAGCATCAGGGTCTTCTACTGATAGTTTATGTGCCCAGCACCTATAAGGTCCTGAATCTTTACCACCACAATTCCACTTATCACTCGAATAACAAGACATATTTTCTACAATATGTAGCTTATGGGCATCTATATATTTTGTTTCTACACCAGGTATCTCCTGACATATCTTTAAAAAATATTGTAAAGCTAAAACTGATGTTGATGGTGTTGGGTGTTCTTCATTTGGGGTATGTGTTGTAGTACTAATACCGAGAACTCTCATAATGTTATCCTTTTATAATAATGGTATATAGATACTTAGGTTTAGGTTCTTCTTCCATAAAACTATAAATATCTACTTTTTCACCTAAATAGGTCTTTTGTATATCTAAAATTTGTACTTTAGTGGCTTCTGATACCACTTCATTTTCACTAAACCATAACTTATTATTTATATGGTTCTTTTTTATATATTCTTTGAGTATTTCTGTATCTAAGATCATTTTATTTTTACTAGGATTTTTCCATATGATGAGTACACTATCTCTATCTGTATCTTCGCTCGTATAAAGTTTTGCTACTTTTAAACTTGTAGACCATGATCTTAAACCACCTACTATTTTATCTATATCTTTTTTTAAATACTTTTCGATAAGTCCATTAGGAAAAGACATACCCCTATATAAAGTAGTTATGTTTCTAACAGGAAAACGACTACCTAAATTATATATAAAGGATGTCAATTCTTTATTCTTATCTCTTGTTGTACCATACCAAAATCTATTTAAAATATCTATTTCTGAGTGTGTTATCCTTAAATTAGAAGGATAATTAGCATCCATAACTAAATACTCGTCTTCTACAGGAAGGTACTTAGTCAAAGGTTTTACGCCCCTATCTCTTTGAGACATATCTATTTGAGGATATCTAACTTTAGTACCTATTCTCATATCATTTCATCATCTTCAAAAGCTAAGACCAATTCATTCAATTTTCCTTCTAAATCGGAAAGTAAATTCAGTATTAACTCTCTCATAGCTATAAAGTGTTTCTTGAACTTCTTATTCATAGCTATTACAAGTTTCTCATCTGCATAGCCACCATCAAGAAATTTAGTATATTCTGATCTAAGTTCTTTTAAGTGTAGCTTTAAGATTTGTATAAGAGCTTTAAAGTTATGCCATATGGTTTGACCAAAATGCCACCCATTCTCATTACCATCTTGATTAACACTAGCTGTTTTATCAATATTTATTTTTAACAATAAAGGGAAAGTAGTGCTTATAATACTTTCAAGACCTTTAAGTTTTTTAGCCATATGACGATAAATGCTCTTCAACTCTTCATATTGCTTAGGACTTATTTCTACCGGAAGATTTTCTATTTTGAGATAAGTTTGATTCCATTTAAGCCAAGCATCACCGTATTTTTCATGATCTTTTTCTAATCTAGCTACATGATATTCTGTGCTATTTAGAAAATGACCTAAGATTAAATGTAAGTAGTCCGTACTATCCATAATATGCTCCTATATGGTTTATATAAGAGCTTTAAATAAATAACATATTATCTTTGATAAGGAGCTGGGTTTACACTTGTAGATGGTTTAGCACTATTATTCTTTACAATAGGTCTCCCCTTAATAAAATACCTATCTGCACTAGCATATCCTTCACCATAACCACTTGGGGATATACTGCCTTGCAAAGTAATGGGTAGTGTATCATCTGATCTATAAATAGCTTGTGTAACAATAACCACTTGTAACTCATCACCATAAGATAACTTAGTAGTATTTAAAGTTTCATCATAGTTCTGAACTAGCATAGCTTTACACAGTAATATCCCACCCTTTAACACAGGATTTAAATCTGTTGAGAATGATTTATTAGCATAAGTTAAAGGACTACCATCTACACCAAATAAACTAGCACCTCTAAAGGTTCTATATTTTTGAGTACCTGAAGTATTAGTTAAAGACCAAGCACTATATTCTAATTCATCACTTTCACACATAATAAGAGTATCACCAGCTACACCATTAATCTTAGGATAGGCACTAGCACCTCTTAAAGGTGTTTGGATAGAAGGGACTTTAATAAGACCTTGAACGGAGTCCATATAGCTAGTTCCATCATTTAGAACATCTTCACATAAGAAGTCTGAGTCATTTACTAAAATGCCTAAAGGTAATCTTGATGTTAAACCTACAAGGGAAATGTCAATATTGCCATCACCTGCATCATTAGGTACATCAAAACCACCGGTTAAATTAACTTTAGTATATTTAGTGTCTTGGTTAGAATGACCTATACGATTCCCTGTTCTTAAATAAGTTCTAGTAATTAAACTCAAATTGGTAAGTAAAGGATTACTACTATCTAAAGATAGGGTGATTTCATTTCCTAAGCTACCTTTTTCTTTAGCTTCAATTAAAATTGTCCCTAAATCATTAGTCGAAGCTGGTATAAATTTAGCATTTACTAAATAAGTAGCATTAATATCATCTACAAAGTCATTTAAGTTTTGGTAATTAGGAGTACCTATTACAACTTGTGATGTACCTTTAGGTGTTGTAATTGTTAATCTGATATACTGATTATAACTACCACCACCTGTAGAGAACACTATCATAGCAGCACTTGCAACACCACTTATTTCTTTTACCCCACTTGTAAAAGCATTAGGTATATATTTAACAATAGGGTCAGTCGATGTTGTAGGTATATTATGATTAATTACTACACCTACATCTGTTAATGTTTCATTATATAAACTACCACCTATTTTACCAGTACCTAAAGTTAAGTAAAAATCCATCGATGACAAGACTTTTAAAGGTCTAGGATTTACTATATCTAAAGCTACATCACCATTCGCTTCAAATTGACCTCTTACTTGACCCCCATTATATTGACTTGATACTGGTATTAAACCATATCTAGCTGAAGATTCAGCATATTGTAGTGAAGTGCCACCCTTAGTATGTAAAGGGTCTCCTTGATATACTGTTCTTGTATATCCTACATATACTTCATCATTACTATCTAATGCTGTAGGAATAATAAAAGGTAATTTAACTTCTGATGGAGAAGATTCTGCTCTTAAACCATCTGTATTGTATCTTCGTACTAACACATAGTTATTTTTATTGATAAAGCCTTCAGCAAAACCAAAGATTGTAGCTTCTACTACATATTCAAAGTCATCAAATACATCTCCACTTGCCCATGTAGGAATTTTAGTAATATCTATTGCATGAGATGTTAAAATATAAGTATGACTATCATCTTGACCTGTAACATCATTACCCCCACCTTGTCTGATATACATAGTATATTTAGTAGCATCAGTTCTTAACAAGTTAATTGGTGGGTCTGTAATAGGTGTAATACGATCAGTTTGGTGAGCACCTTTAAAGGTAGTATTTACTTTAGCTACATAATTGGCTCTTTCATAAACACCATAAACACGAGCAAACCCTAAATATGGAGGTAATTCGATACCATCTAAGGTACTACCTAAATCATTAGTTGGGATATTAGTTAAGCTGACTTTTCTAGCACCGTATGCTTCATGTCCTGATGTAATAGCACCATATTCACCATAATCTAATCCAGTAGTTCCTGTTGAGAATAACATAGGGTAAACAGCTGTACTAGAACCACCATTTGTAATACCACCTATAATTTTAAACACATCTGATGTAGTATTTGTATCTCCAAACAAGTGGTTAATACCTGCTAAGTAAATATCACCAGTTATACGAGTATGATAAGGAATATCTTGTCTCCCAAATTTAGGTAAATATTCAAAAGGAATAGCTAAACCTAATTTAGGGTTATATTGATTAGATGTACTTTCTGTAAATACAGCACCACCGTCTTTAATTAAAGTCGAACTGTATCTTCTATTACCTAATAAACAATCATTCACATCTACATAAGTTGTTAAAAATTCTTGCACTAAGAGATTTCTTTTTCGGAAAGGTCTTATCATAAGAGTCTTAGAACCTGTATCTACAAAGCATTGAGCTTCTCTATCAACATCACTACCTAAAATAATAGAGCCACCATGATTTGTAGTTTCTGTAATATCTAACCCTGTAGAACCTAATTTATTCCATAATTGAATATGAGTATCTACATCTAGTTTTACAAGATCTTTACCATAAGTAGCATCTAAATCTATTTGTTTATTAGAAACAAGAACATTACCTGAGCTTAATTCGATTGTATGAATATTATCAGGAACACGACTTGTTGCACCACGATTACTTGAATACTGTAATGTAGTATTCACTAGCATATTAGATGTAGTGATATTTCCTCCACCAAAATCAGAAACAGCTAATTCAGTTAAGACAACACATAAGGATGTAGGGTCAGCTGGATTAATTGTAATATCACCATCTAAAGCACTTGTTCTTTGTGTTCTAAATTCTACTGTAATAGCTGGGTTTGTAGTATCATCCACCCACCCTGGTGTAACTGTAAAAGTACTACTAATAGGTAATACTGCTATAGATGTAGCTGAATATGTACTTAAATAAGTAATCTCTGTATCAGCTACACCAACTACTTTAAATGCACCATTATTATCAAATCCTGCTGACCCATATACTACTACATATAACTCAGAACTTAAACCTGTTTTATCTGTACCATTAGCTGTTAATAGGTTCTCTAAAGTTTCAGTTCCGTTTAATAGCTTTTCAGTTCCTGCTAAATAATCTGTAAAGTCAAAACCTAAATCAATAATATAGTACCCAGGATCTGGTTGATCATTGATAAGTTTATTATCTGCTGCTTTAGGAGATACATTTGTAAATTTGAGATTAGGGTGAACTATACCACCTAAAACAATAAAGGGTTTCTCATAGTTATATTTCTCTAAAGGATACATATAGTAGTGAGGATGTGTAAGGTCATCCTCATAATTAGGATAAACACCTGCAATTTGATTTGTTTGACTAATAAATTTAATTTTAATAGGTTTGTCATTAGGTGTTTCATAAGGAGCTATAAATCTTACTGCTCTATCACTATTCTTTAAACCACCTCTTGCACCACCATTTAAACCATCTAAATTAAAGAATACAACACAACCATTTCTCCAATCGTTTGGGGTATGTAAAAACCCTGTAGGATATAAATCAGCATTTACTTCCCAATCAGTATTTAAAAAGGTTGTGTCCGTTATATTTTGTATATCTAAAGATACTGTAGGGTCTAATAGCATTGTTACATCTTTTTGTATAAATGCACTATCTGACCATGTTGTTCTAATACCATTAGGAGCATCTAATAATCCAGCATCATTATAAGATGTTGTACCTAATACATCCACTTGTTCAATTACTAAGCCTTGTGAATTAGATGTACCACCGTTACCTGATTGCTTCCATGTTGTCTTTAAACGATTAAATAGAATATCGGATACTGAAGATTGTAAAAGTCTTTGATAATCCCAACCACTTAAACTCACAGATCTTCTTAAATCTAAAATATCAGAACTAGCTATTTGATCTGCATATAAACCATCAGGTCTTGAATTATATACTTTAATAGCAGTACCCACAGGATGATATTTAGCTTGAGTACCTAAAAGACCTCTTGTGATAGTAATAGTACTTGTCCCACCATTTACTGCTGTTCCTCTTACTATTTCTTTATTTAATCCTTCACCTATTTCAATAAAAATAGGATAAAGACCTGATTGGGAAAAAGCACTGCCTGTATATGTACCTACAATAATAGCAGATGTTGCAGTAGCAGTTAAAGCTGTACTTAAAACAGAGTTTGTTAATTCTCTAGGTGTAGTAGTAATAGCTCTTGTAGTAGACCCATTATGGTTAGGGTTACCACCACTTACTACATTTAAGTATTCACTCTTATTTCTTCTAAAGATTGCACAGATAGGAATAGCATATACATAACCATCAACTGAAGCTGTAGATACTGAGGACACATCAGCTCTCCAGCAGGTTGAATCACCTACAAGATGCATACTAACAAATTGTTTATTAGTAATAGGAGAAGCTTCATTACCTTGAGCAAAAATTGTAGGGTCTTCTAAACCATCAGGATACTGACCTAAATCAATATCAGATACTACACGAATACGATATTGAATTTGGACTCTTTTAGTAGTTTCAAAACCAATATCTCCGTCAATAAGTTCTTCATTAGGGTTATCTGTATTACCGTAATCTCTATTACCATATTTATAGACTTTATCAGCAGAAGGTTTATTATCTGTACTGGGGTTAGCAGAAATTAAGGATTTCCATACTTCTAAGAATACAAAATCTGTTCTATTGCCTGAGGTAGGGGCATCAGAGAGTTCAATAATATTATCTTCAGTAGTAGAATTTACACCTATAATATTAACAAGTAGACCGTTTACGATAGCAGATGTAGGTTTAATTTTAAAGAGATTAGAGTAATTAGATTCACATACATAATCAGTATCTGTGAATAGGGGGTCAGATAAGAAACCGCTGTTGCTAATTTCTTTAAGGGCATCTCTGAGGCTTTCAGCAGAGAGTTGCCCTACAAAGTTTAGTTCAGAATCTAGGGGTGGTTTACCTTGTTGCCAGATAACTTGAGTATATTTTTTATTCAAGTAGGTCAAGGTAGTACTTACTTCATTTCCATAATTGTCTGCCATTTTTATTTTACTCCATTACACATATAGAATAGCAAATGCTAATAAGTGTAATTTATTAGAAGAATTATTGACAAATTTGAGTTTAACTAGAGTTTCTGCACTAGGGTAACTAATAGATTCAAGTTTATTTACTTGAGTATAAGTTACTCCATTATCTACGGAGATATGGACTTCTGCATTAGTAGGTTCTGTTAAATCATATTGTAATTGAGTAGCTTGATTTGCTTGACCTACAACAGGAGAAATATCATCTGTATAGGACAAAGTTGCAAATCTCCAATATACCATAAACTTATCTGAACCTACACCTGGTATAGTAATGTTATTAGTATATACTACACCAGGGTCTTCTGTGTATACACCGGGGAAAAAAGTAGGTATGTAAGTGAAACGGTTAACAGCTAATGTGTTAGGAATAGCACCTATTTGGAAGAAACCTTGAGTAGTATCTATATTGGTAAAATCTGTTAGTAGAAAATCATAGATCACACCAGTATAAGTAGAATAGGTACTTAAAAGGGCGGAAGAAATACTAGATTTTAAAGAAGTTACTGTAGAGCTAGGGGTAATAGTAGTTTTAACAAAGTCAGGTTCATCTAGCATATACCTACCATTCATAGTGATGGGTGATATAGAGCTAGAGATTTGTTGTACTATTGAGTTATCTTTTCTGTTTACGATTATCATTTTATTTATATCCTCTTTTTAACCATTACCACTATGGCATATTTCACACCACTTATTAGTAATATCATTATAAATTAAAGTGATGGTATCATGAATAGAATCTAAGCTGAAACTACCTCCAGATACGAAAATATTACCTCCATTTCTTACAACTATAGTATTAAGATCTGAACCCGCTTGTAGTACAACAATCATACCACCAACACCACCATTAATAGTAGTTAGATCGGAAGATAAATGAATAGACGGAAAACCATCGGGAGGGAGTAATGTATGGTATCCTTTTGTAACTGTAATAGCACCATTCGAGACATCACTTAAGAGTAACTCACTTCTGGATAAAATGAATTTAGAATTAATGATAGTATTAGAATTTATCGTAACATTATCAAAATTACTAGAACCTAAAGTAACATTACTCTGAAAATAAATAGGAGAATTAAAGTCCCATCTATCATTAGTTTCATCCCATTTAATTTCAGCATTCGTTTCCTTTCCTCTATTGACAGTAATTTTAGCATCTGTATTAGGAGTATCTCCTATCCCTAATTCACTATTTAAATAAATACGAATAGTATTTGAGGATCTACTCTCTAAAGCTAATATACCCTCTTTAATCCATACACTACCTTCATCCAAATAAATGGAACTAGAATGACCTAAGTATAGATTGGGTGTGTTTGTACTATCATTTAATCTGACATTTTGATTAATAATCCAAGAGTTTGCTGATTCATCCCATAGGAGTTTAGCTGGAGATTCTAAACCACGATCTACTAGGATACTAGCATCCGCAGGAGTATCTATAACACCTGCATTTAAGACAATACTGCTGATACCTTTAGAATATTCTAAACTTAAAGCAGGTTGGTTATCTACATTATCACTAATAGTAGTGGCTGCAGAAAAAGCTTGTACTGGTGCTACTAAAGGTGTAGCATTATTTACTTGTATTAAACCATTATACCCACCTATTGCAATAAAATCAGCATTATCTAAATCTTCATCAGTAGTGTAGTCTGCACTTAAGCCTACATTTGAAGTAGATCTAAAGCTAAAATGAACATTAGGAGAAAGACCGGAAGAATTTGGACTATATACATTAATATAATAGGATGCACCATCTTCCATATCAATAAAAGCATCTGCATTTGCATGACTAGAATAAGGTGTATTGCTATTAAATTTAATAGCATTATATCCATTTGAAGTATATGCCTCTATTCTAGAACTTGTTACAATAGTGATAGGTATAACTTCTCTTGTCACACCACTGTCTGTTGTTTTATAGATATAGAAATAGACTTCTTCATTAAGCATACCCAAACCATGATAAAAATAGATATAAACTCTTGAAGAAGACCCACTTGTTTCATCAGTTCTGATTTTTATTTTTTGAGAATAAAGGTTGGTGTTTATATCCCAGTTATTAGTAACCTCATCCCATTTAATATTAGCATTTGTTTCAGTCCCTCTCTCGACCTCTATAGCTATAACATCAGAAGTAGGTGTTCCTGTTTCATCAGCATTTAATAGAATAGCTGGTATATCACTCGTAGAGAACATATTAAATTTAATACGGGCATCATCTTCATAAGTAGAAGACCCATAAAAAAGAGATGATGATGCTATTGTAGCAGTATCAGTAGTACTTGAACCTATAGTCACATCATTATAAAAAATAGATGTAGCAAAAAACTCAGCAAAATCTGTAAGAGGGTTAGTACCTACTTTTATAGATGGTTCTATTTCCCATCTAGGAGGACTATATGATTCGTTCCATGTAATAGAACTACTTGTTAAAGCACCTCTTTTTACTTCTACAAATTTAGCTACAGCTTCTTGACCTGAACTTGTTCTATCACTATTAAGAATAATAGCAGAAGTACTAGGAGATGTTGGTTTTTTAAAGTTAAGTTGCTGATCCGTATCTATTGTCAAAGGACCAGAAATGTTAGTAGTTCCTAAATTACTTGTCACAGTGTTAGCATCAATTTTTGCTAAAAATTGAGCTGTTGCCCCCACTCCACCTATCTGCACATTTCCACTATTATTCACCCAAAAATATGGATAAGCTAAACCTGTTTGTTGAATTTGAAAAGTTCTAGTAGTGCCACTTGCCCAATTAATTTGAACATTATTACCTAAAGTAGTAACACCCGTAACACCTAAAGTAGAAGAAAAAGAGCCTGTGGTAGCAGTTAATGCCCCCATGTTTAACCCAGTTGGTGTTTGTGTTAAAGACCACAAATTTGTAGAAGTGGCAGTTGCCCCCGTTACCGTAGCTAAATCAAAACGATTATTATATAAACTGTTCCAATAAAATACAGGCTTTGGGTCGGATGACTTTGTGAATAAAAATCCCATATCCACACCTAAAGAACCATTCCTATTTAACTCAATGATTGTATCCTCAACACTTAAATTTGTTGTATTAATTGTCGTGGTTATACCATTTACTGTCAAGTCTCCACTTATAATAGTATCTCCACTAACCACAGTATCTCCTGTAGCACTATCTACACTAAATACCGTCACATCAGAGGGGTTCTTTACTGTTATATCTCCAGATAACTCAAAAGAACCAGCTAAATCAAATGACCCCCCAACAGTCAAATTTCCATCTACTGTCAGATAATAATCTACTGTTAAATATCCTGTGATGATAGTATTACCAAAGTCATTGTTGTATATGTTATTCACTATACTTTTATTTGACCCTGAACCGATAATCACACTAGGTACTGTTTTTACTGGCATCTTCTTATTCTCCTACGATTATTCTGTTTTTTGTAGCATATACACTCACTACAGACCTATCATTAGGTGCTATATAATTAGAACCGTCTAATTCAGAGAGTCTACTATATACTACCATGACTATTTCCCCTTCCCTAAATAACACACTGCTAGTCTTTACTTTACATAATAAAGGCAAGACCGTTTTATGTACTGTTGCACTAGATAATGGTGTTGTATAGGTCGCCACTAAATCAAAAGTATTATATAACACTCTTGAATCAGCATCCTTATCTACACCACTAAGGGTTATATCTGATGAAATATCCATAGGTGTTAATGCACTAATTCGCAAAAACCCTGTGTTGATATTAAAATCTCCCATTGAAATAGTACCGGAAGCTTTTAATTGCCATTCTTTTAAGTTTAAACTAGATAGTGTAGGTATTACATCACTTGGTGAATAATAAGGATAAGATATTTCATTCGCTCCTTTACCTAATTGTATAGCATACATATTATTAGATGCTACTAAAGGTTCTAATTCTAAAGAAGTTGGTACAATATCTGTTACTACACCTGCTTTACTACCTGAAGTCTGAGGGCCTAAAGTTCTGTAATATAACAATACGACATTCTGATTGTTTAAAGCATTTAAAGGATAATATTCTACATTTACTAGCACTTGTGCTGTACTTAAAGGACTGGCAGGTACTAAAATCCCACTTGATGATCCAAATTCACTAGCAAGACTTACATTTGTAAAACTTGGAGATCCCGTTTCTTTATACTTTGGATTATATGTAGAATCTAGATAACTTCTATATACTTTGTTCGGGTTTGTTTCAGAAGAAAAAGAAGGAACTACACCATAAGATTTATACGGCAATCTTATCTCATTTGCAGATAAACTTACCAAAGTATCCGTAATCTTACTCCCTACATATTCATTTAACCACTCTCTGTACCCATCTCTTAAAGCATATAAGAGAGTATTGTCTAATATAGAATATGAGTCTATAGGTCTGTTTGTAGTATCTATTTCTACAATCGCACCTTGTTCATAAGGTGCGGGAGATTCTACAAAGTCATATACACTTGGAGTTGCTGTTAAACCATTTCCTTCAGGATAACTTACAGCTAAAGAAATAAATAACCTTCTAGGAGAACCAGTATCTGAACCACCTATACCTACAAAATAGTAATCAGAATTACTCGAATTTCCACCATTTACAGGAATACTATTCTCACCTAGTTTAAGAGTCACTTGTGTAGTACCTAACCCTATTATACTTTTAAATATTACAAAAGTGTCTTTAGGTATCGTTGTATGTCCTTCATCATGCCATGCTTCTATTACATCGATAATACAAGTACCCACAGGACAAACATCTGTGAAATAAACTGGACCCCCACCAGTTTCTATAAAATCACTTAATACTCTTGTCACATCTAATTTTGTTAAATCTATTGTAATCTGATCATTAATATACCAATTATTACGACCTACTAAACCTGGTGTGATTGTTAAGAAATCTGTAGATACAGTATCAGGATATAATTCTAAGACTAATCTTTCTATTGTAGGGTGTGCAGAAAACCTTCTACGAATATGATCATATTTACCTATCTCATTCCCATAAGGAATAAATATTGTCCCTATCTGATCACACACTAAAGGACTATGACTAACATCCCCACTCCCACTACCTATCTCATATAAATCACTACCATCTATTTGCCATGTCTTATATTTCGTATCTAACAAACTTTGAAATTGATATTCTAGTTCTTTATGTAAATCTACATGACCTACTACTTTTTTTCTTAAATCTAAAATATCCGTACTTACTACTTTATCTGCAAATAACCCATCTGGACGGTCTGACACACCGGGACCTATTGTAGTAGTTGAAGGGTAGTAGATATAATCAGAAGTTGTACCAGTATGTGTGGATAATAAAGCACCATTTACATTTACACTAGATAGAAAACCATTGGTATTTCTTCTATTTACAAAGCAAATAGGGATAGCATAAGAGAAACCATCTACACTATTTAAAGCTGTGGCACTTGTCTGATCCCCATTACCTGCAACCCATAAACCACTATCTTGATATGGATAATTCGCATTACTTGATTTAAACTCATAACTAGAATCCACATTAGTCCCCCCACGACTATAAATAGTAGAACTAAAACCATCAGGATTTACAGTATAATCCACATTTTCTATTACTCTAAATTTATACTGAAATTGTACTCTTTTAGTCGTTTCCCTATTTACAAGGGGGTCTAAAGTATCATCACTTAACCAAACAGTACTATTAGATTGTGTATTTCCATATAGGTAGATTTTATCTGATGACGGCTTACCATTCCCATCAGACCCACCTGCAGGTTGTTGAATGATACTGATACTAGCATCTGCACTTATAATAAAGCTATTAGAACTAGCACCCACAGGAAATGTAATAAATACAAAATCTGTACCACGACTGTCAGCATCTGCTAAACCATTTGTGTTTATAGCATTAGCTAAATTTAAAGCTGTTATATATACACTTGCACCTAAATCAAAATCAGTATCACATACAAAACTTGTAGCAGGATCAACACCATTATCAAAAGTAATTGTATCTCCACTAGCTATTGTACCTAATACTCTAATTTTAGCAGTTGCAGCTACACTAGGATGTACTAATGACCTCCACACCTCTAAAAATACAAAATCTGTTCTCTTACCTGATGATGGGGGGTTAGGTAAAGTGATCTTATTTAATTCCGTTGTGTTATTTGTATATGCTACTCTAAGTTGTCTATTCGCTACTCTTACATCAAAAGCTGAAATACCTAACACATTAGGATTCTGATTAAAGACATAATCTACAGATATATCCTTATTCTTAGATATAACACCACTAGGTTTATAACCATCTGTCGCTAAATCTCTACTAAGATTTAATTCACTATCTAAGACTGATTTACCTGTCTGAAACACAACAGATTCATAACCTGTTTGTCTAGGGTCTATATTCCTAGATACTGTTGATATATATTTTTTCATCTTATTCTCAACCTTAGAATGTTAATCGCCATGTAATAGCTAAAACAGATTGTGATGGCTTATTTATCACAGGAAAAGTTAAGTAATTGATCAATATATCATAATTTGTTAAATTTAATTCCTCATCATATTCAGGAAATGCAACAGGATCTCCACCACCATCTAAAATAGGTGTTGTGGTAGCTGGATCTAATGACTTAGGACTTAATAACCCCATCTCATTTAATGCACCCACTGCCTCACCCTCATTAAATACTGTTGTAAAATCTACAATCCTTGTAGGTACTGTTGAAATCGCCCCTAAAGCATCTCTATACACTACTGAACTAAATGCTTTTCTCTTTATTTCCGTATTTAATCTTCTTTGTCTTTCATCAGCAACAGATGGCACTTGTGCTGTACCTATTGCTCCTGTACCCACAGCTAACATCTTTATAGCATTTCTACTTGTTAATCCACTAAAGAACATAGCACCTAAGATACTGCCATCTAAGGTATATACATTGTTTAATTTAGTTTCAACACCGTCTAAAGTAATAAAGACCTCTCCCTTTACTTTATATCCACCTTCTTCGTTAAACCCAAAACCCATATTAAATCCTGTTTTAGGTTGTCTTATTTTTTCTTGAATCATTTACATAATCTCCTATTTTTATAAGTTTATAAGTGTCATTTTTACAACTTCATTTAAAGGCATTGCACTATTGTTTATAATACCACTGCCTAAATTTAAAGTTAAAGTATATATATCATTCAATAGATTACTTGTATCAGCACTCCCACCATCTAATACAAAATCTACTGCCTGACTACCATCTTCGTCTTTCCAACCAAGAGGACTCACACTATTATTTAAATCATTTAATATATAAAGAGAATCAGTAAATGCACCACCACTAAACTCCATCTTTAATAACTCATCTTTATATAAACTAAACTCCCCTTGCACCCCTGAACTCGTCACAGTCTCTTTTATTAAAGATTTTCTGTATATATCTACACCTGTTTTGTTCCCTAAAGGGTCTAACATAAATTCATCTACATCAAATTCTGTTCTCTCCCCTTGTGGTATATATGCCACTTGACTCTCATTATATTCATTTGCCCTAAACCAATCCCCACTCTGACTTGTCGTCTTATTCGTTGAACAAACTACATCTATACTTAACCCATCAGCTAAACCACTAAATATAAGCTCAGTTCCCCTTAAAGTATAGCTCGTTATACTTGTAAGACCATTCTTTACGGAGATAATTTTTATAGGTTTAAAAGGTAATGTGATTTTACCTTCTGCTATTATATAAGTGCCACTAGCATTTGCTATCACTCTATGTATAGCATCTATTGTATCGTAGTTATTAAGTACAAATTTCTTATTGTTTAAACTTAGTGAAGAATTAGCTTCTGTACTGTTTAAATAGCTAGTTCCATGTGATGATAAACTAGCATCTACTCTCTCATAAGTATAAGGTTTGTTATAAGACCTTTTATACAAAACTTGGCTATTTGTTATAACTGCTTGTCTATTGTTTAAAGCATTTTCAGGATATTGTATTAGTCGTGTTTTCCTATGAGCATTTAAAACAAAATTAACATTATTTAATGACCCAAAATTTACTTCATCTGTTTCATCTATAGGTATAGATATTTCTAATTCACCTGTATATAAACTATCTAAGACCACTTCTCTTGTAAATGGATTAAAGCTAGATATTGTTTCATCACAAATTAAATCACTAGCTAAAATAGGCAATGCTTTAATTGTATAAGGCAAATTTAAAGGTAAGATAAAAGTATCTTCATTATATAAAGATATGTTTAAAGTCCTATAAGTGATTTGTCTTGTTTTATAGCTTATATCTATAATTTCTATATCGACTAAACCTGTGGTATCTAAAGGTAAGTTTAGCTTAATTTCATAGGCTTGTAGTTTTATGTGATCTTCTGTTATAAGCGAAACAAAGTAAGGTTTATTATTTACAAGTACAAATTCACCTTCATAGATAGGTTGAGTGGGAGTTAAGACTAAATTGCCATTTACGATATTAGCAGTGCCTGTATAACTCAATCTAGTGAAATTAAAACTAGCATTAGTAAAGTTTGAAGGTGTTTTTAAAGTGAGAGAAACAACTTTACGGATAGTATCATCTACTTTAATCCTATCATTTTTTCTAGCTATTGTCTTAAAAACATAGAGTTTATTTGAGGGGTCCGCATAGCCTATAATAATAGATGTATGTACCCCTAAATCTGTCTTTCTGAGGTCTTCTTGATGATATAAACCCATAGTTAAAAGTTCTAAACTATCAGTAGGTTTATTTACAACATCTTTAATGATGGATGAAATAGGATTATCAAAAGTGACATGAGCAGGTTTAGTTTTAAGTAAAAGTTTATATAAGAGTTCTTGTAAGAAAATAACATCTTGACTTAAACCATAAATAATTTCATGTGTATGTAAATTACCATTACGGTCTTTTGTAGATTCTATAACACCATTAAAGATATTATGAGTATGTAAATCATCGCCCCAATCGTTATTAGTAGGGGAAGAAGTGATACCAAAGCCATTTTCTTTTGCGTACACTATGTGATTGTGTTCATTTACTGTATCTGTGGTAGCTAAACTTGTTATTAAGGCTTCTATTGTAAAGGGAGCAATCTGATTTATTTCTACTTGTGAATTTACATCTTGCTTATTTAATAAGTCTATAATAGGTGCTTGTCTTGACCCTTGTAGTAAAGCTTCTAATAGATCAAGCAAAATTTGTTTAAGTTGGTGAGCATTAGAGATAACAAATCTCTCATCAGGATTTAAGAATAAAACTGAATATAATTTGTCATATAGAAATTCATCTCTTAATTGAGTGTAGTCTATATCTTCTACAATATCTAGTTCTTCAATTAAGAGAGAAGCTAGTATTTGTCCTATACCTAAATATAAAGTTCTATTATTTGATCCATATTCTGAAGTGTAGTTAGAAGCTAAAGAACCTGATAAACTGTTAGCAAAACTGACAGTTAAAGCATCTTCAAGGGTTCTTCTCTCTTGTGATTTAACACCTATAGGATCAGTAAATTCTCTTGGTATTGTAGGGTAAAAAGGTAATTTATTACTCATATAGTATCTTCCTTATAGGTAAATGAGAAAGTACCAGGTACAAAATAAGAGAATATAGAAATACCTACATTTTGAATTACACCTTCATTATTGGCAGTAAAATAATTTACTTCAAAAGTATAGTCAAAAATAGATTCTGTTCTAGGTATAGCTACCATAATTCTGTTTGCACTATTTGGAATAAGTACTGCATTTATAGTTAATCCATCTTCCCCTATAAAAGAAGCAGTATATGCACTTAAGGGAGCATTTAATCTGTCTGTGCTATCAAGTAATGTAAATTCTTTATCATTACCATAAATACGAGCTTGATCACCACCACCTAAACCATCTAGTACTTTATTCGCTAATTCTGTATCTATTAAATATACAGCAACGGCATTAGAACTAAGGTTTGTTAAATCTGTTTTGGTTACTGTTGTTATAACTTCTCTTAAAATCAAAGTATTTTCTGCAACTGCTAACTTATTTAAAGGTACATCTACATAAGAAACACCTTCTGTTTCATCGATAAGTCTTATCACATCAGAAATTCTAAATATACCACCTAAACCAATACCATTGAAGAACACAGATAAATTAGCTCTAAGGTTCTGATCTACTGTAGATGACAAATACCCTTTTGTTATAATGACATTAGCTTTAATATCAATGGGGATTTGAGTACATTCTTTTACTAAAACATCTGCTGTTAGATGTTTATTTGAATTTACTCTATTTTGTACACTTTGGACGATCAAATTAGTTTGATATGTGATCACTTGATTCTTAGCATATTGATAATAGATATTTACTGTTGCACCATCTTTAATTGTACTCGCAGTAGTTCTCGTTATATATGTAATCCCATTGATAGTTTCTATTAAATAGTCAGGATTTGCTTTAAAAGAACTTTTATATGTAACAGAAGGTAAATCTGGAGATGGTGGGGAAGAAACAGAAATAGAATAAACATCTACCCCTTTTTTAGAAATTTGATACCTATAAAATCCTATCATAGTAGCTGATTCTACATCTACTGTTCTCATCTCAAAATCAGTTATATTTAAAAGTTCTACATAAGAATTAGATGCTCTTGAATTACCTGTCCTTAAAGGGTCTTCCTTTTTATAAAATACCCAATCAGTATTCTCTGTTAAACTTACACCATCTTCATCTACAACAGATAAAACTGTACTAACAGGTTGTCTAGCTAAAGTAATTTTTTCACTTATAGGTTCTTGCCAATCACCTGTTATCACATCAGACATACTATATGTAACAGTTTGTATAGATATATCTAATTGTATATAGACATTATCTACAATCGTGTACCCTGTTAAATCAAAATACTCATTAGTAGAATTATTTCTTAACCCTAGACCTATGGTGTTATCTTCTAACATACTAGCTATTGTTTGCCCACTGTCTAATTTAAACAAGTATAAAGACTCATCCCCAATAGGAATAAATAAGCTGTCTCTATGGATTTGAAAAGTAGGTGCAAAGACATCTGTTACAGTAGCTAAAGAAGAACCTCTAATCCATATATCTACACAACCTGGACCCCTATATTGATAAATAGAATCAGCTGATATAATAAGGGAATCTAAAACACCTGGTGTTGATCTAGTAAGTCTTTCATAACCACTCCTAGTACCTGTATCAACAGAGGATAATACAGCCAAAGCTCTGTTTGCTAAAGCTCTATTATTTTCTGCATTCGCTCCACCAAAAGTTGCTGACTCATTAGTCACTAAGAGTCCCAAAACAGATGTTGTATTTAATTGTCCAGAAGAGATGTTACCTTGCACTCCAGCTTCTGTTGCTTGTATAGGTACTGTAATTTGGTATCTCTTTTTTACAGGGTTATAATAAGAAGATATACTCGCTAAGTCCATAAAAGCATTTTGGGTAGTAGCAAAACTAAGTGTACCGGAAGATATTGTAGTTCCTTTGGCGATGTTTATAGTTCTTGTTGGAACAGTGCTTGAATAAAAAATTGCTTCCCCTATTGCTTTACTGCCATTTCTACGAATAATACCAAAATTACTCGCTAATTTATCAAAAGCATTATCTATTAGAGATTGTACTCTTGTAGGGTTAGCAAAAAATAAAGACTGACCCAAACTCTGTTTATATGCACTATTTGCTACTAATATAGAATTACCTGTATTTAAAGGATCATCCATATCTAATAAAGTAGTGAAAGATGTTGATCTATATATAAAGTCTAATACAAACCTTCCTCTTTCCATTTCTGATACAAAGGGGTCTATAATTAAATCTCTTGCTACAGAACCTGGTTGTACTGCTAAGTCCGGCTGTAAATTTAAAACTTTACCTATCATATTGTCAATCAATTCATTTCTAGTGACAACGGGTATTGTGATATTAGAAGCACTTAAATTTACGGGTAAACTAGCTATCTCATTAGATGGTTTTGATTCTACTTCTCTACCATCGACAACTTTAATAGATGTAGCTACATAATATATAGGAGCAGTTAAAGGGATTGTTGAGAAATCTGAAATTAAAATAGTAGGTGGAATTGAAGCTTCAGATTTAGACCTATTATGAGCAAATCTAATTTCTTTTTGAAATTCTACACTTGATAAAGATGTTGTCAATCTTAGATTTTTAACTGTTTCTGCTATTTCACTTGTAAATACAACATCTGTTTTAAGGGTTTTGTTATCACCATCCGTTTGTATAAAATTAAGAGATGTATTTAAGGGATCAGCGGTTTCTGCTTTAATATCTAAAGTTTCAGATACAATAGTACTTGTAGTTTCTACTGGAAAACCATAAGACACAGGGTCTAAAGGTTTAGCATTTATTTTTTTGTACCCTACTGTACCACCAAGAGGATAGATAGAAGCATATAGATTATAATAGCTAATTTCACTATCTGTGTGTATAAATTTAATTAAAACATCATCAGCTTGTCGTTCTATATCTATTTGTGGTGGTGTAGGTAGGTTGGTAGCTTGTTCACTAGGTAAGATAAGGTCTAATTCAAAAGTCTCATTACCTGTTTTAATGATAAATTCATTAGTACCTGTTAATAAAGGATAACCATCAGGAGAAGTAGTGGGGTGTGGAAAAGTAAATTTAGTACCGACTAAAAGTATTTCACCTGCATTTTTACTGTATACATATCCGTCAATTTCTATAGTAAGGTCAGGACCGAGAGGATCGACATTACCATAGATAAAAATATTTTCTATTGTAGTAGAATATGAAGCTGGACTTTTTAGGGTGGTATTTAAAGGGGATGTGATAGTAATACTCAATTTTATGCTCCTGTTATGTCAAATGAACCGGGTACTGCAAATACAATGTTTATGTTTACAGAAGTATTTGCTCTTGATACAACCTCTACTGTTACAAGATAAGTAGTTTGATCTTGGTCTAAAGGTTCTACTGTAATTCTTCTCACTCGACTTATTCTTTCTTCTAATGTTAAAGATTGTAGTTTTTCTAATTGATTCTGAACATCTACTATTTTAGTTATCGCTTTAGAAACAGAATCTCTTAATGACATTTCCGTAGCACTTTGTAATTTATTTCCAATTAAGTCAAAAGCATTTGTACCATACCAAGAATGATAAGGATTACTATTTACCCTTGTTAAACAAATTTTAGCTATTGTCTGATATAATTTATCATACCCTTCGACCATTACCATAGACCCTGTATTATCAAACCTTAAATCATTTTCTACTCCCGTTGTTGCACACCTAGTACAATATTCTTTCTTTGTCATATAATCTAATTCTAAAGTACTCGTTATTGGTTTATCAAAAACTATTTTATACCCTATATCTGATCTTGCAGATATTTTCCAACCACTAAATATATCTTTCCCTCTCGATATGAATATGTTAGTTTTAAACCCAAAAGGTTTTAAATCTTCACCGGATATTTTTAAACTACATAACCTACCACTCTCAAAAATTTCTGTTATTGCTACAGACTTATCTTTTGCTGTTGCTCTTATCGTATTTGGTAATTTAGAATTAAATAAATCTACTACTTGCTTTTGTGATAAAATACCTTTAGGTACACTTATCGTGTACTCAACACCTTTATAATTAGTAATAATTATATCCAACACAGACAAATTACGATATGGTGCATTACTAGGAAATACGATCTCAGGATATGTCTTTAATCCAGAAGGGGGTATTGAAATACCTTCTCTTTTTATTATTAAAAAACTATCTCCTGTAATCGGGTTTCTTGTTACCAATTCTCGTGTATTGTCTAATTCATATTTCTCATTTCTTATGACATGAGGACATAAGTGAGAAACTAAAATATCTTTACTCATTTCAATCTCTTTTTTGTATCTTTATAGATATAAGAATATAAATCATAAAAAGGATTATACCTATGAAGTATTTGCCTATCTTGTTAGTTCCTTGTCTTTTATATGCCCAAGAAGACCCTACTTTTGTTAAGGGTTCTACTAAAAAAGATGTCGCTATATATAATAGAGATAAAGATATTGAACGACTCGAATCAGAAATCACAACCCTTAAAAAAGAAGTCCTTGATCTTAAACTCGCTTTAAAAGATAAAGACCTTGTTATAGAAAAAGAAAAGACTTCGACCACCCTATGTCAATTTAAACTTATAGAAACATCAAGTAAATTATCTAGCTGTGAATCAGGACAAATGGCACAAATTATATTAGGTAGTTTATCCTTTATCGGTTCCGGTGTTGCTAGTGTAGGTTGCCTTAAATAAATGAAATACACCCTCTGTTTTCACCATAGGTGTACCCAATCTTACTAACACCTGTATATTCTTTAATCTTGAATAATAACTTGTTTAAGTTATCAATATCACTCCCCCATAGATCAACATCCTCAAGTCCTTGTTCTGTTTTAATTTTAAGAACACCCACTTGTGTAGGTATATCTGTTTTAGTAATAATAAGTGTATCTACACCATTTACTTGTACTGCTTCTTTAAGCATAGGTAAATCTAACCAACCAATTTTTCTAGGTCTGCCTGTAGTAGCTCCATATTCTTTACCTATATCTCTATATTTATTTACAACTGTTTCACTTTGAACTTCTTCAAAAGTACCTGTACCGACTTTAGTTTCATATACTTTAGCAATACCAATTACTTCTGTTAAGTCTTTATGGCTTAATCTAGTAGAATAGAAAACAGAACCGATAGTAGTACAAGAAGATGTGACATTAGGATATTCTTCACCCCATATATCTAATCTATACCCTTGACACCCTTCGAGAATAATTTCTCTACCTTCTTCTAACATATCTCTTAAATACTTTTCAGCATCACCGATAAAGTATTGTAATTTAGCTTTTTGGTCAGGTGTAGCAAAGTGGTTTAACCATGTATTCATAGTAATACCATCACGAGCAATAAAATCTCTAAGAGCAGGTCCAATACCTTTAGCAGTAGTGCCTAATCTTCTTTGATATTTAGCTATATCATCATCAATATGCCATGACATGACGACAGGGGCATAAGAACTGACGATAAGAGAATTGGGTTGAACATTAAATTCTTCCATCTCTTTAAGGAGTTGGACGGGGTCAACAACAACAGCTCTAGTGATAACATTAGTAGCATTAGGGTTTAAGACACCACTAGGTAATAAATGAACAACGGATTTATTACCTTCTTTGTCATATATCGTATGTCCTGCATTAGCACCACCTTGATATCTGACAATCACAGGATTATTAGTAGTATGACAAAGATCATCTACAACACGACCTTTACCTTCATCTCCATTTTGTAAACCTAGAATAACTTTTACAGCCATTTTTTCTCCTTTTATGTAATATGCTTATATACTATACAATTAAGTGTTTATGTTTATGTATATGTAAAGGAGAAAAAAATGTCATCCGAAGTCAATTTAGAATTAGTCGAGTGTTTAGAACTAATAGAAACTATACACAATCATTTTGTAAAGTTATATCAGTTTGTACCAATAGACGATATGTATAGAGTAATACATAAAACAGAAGATATAAGGGAAGCTAAAAAACTAATCTCTGAATCTATAAAAATTATTTCAGAGTTAACAAGAACTCATAATCCTGTTCAATTAAGATATGCTTTTCTAGGTGCTTTTATAGACACCATAAGAGAAGGACTTGAACAAATTCCTTATTATAAAAAGAAGAAATTTCTTAAAATTTTAAAGAATGATTTAGTCGTAATATCTCTCTTAGAAAATAAACTAGGTGATGTTATTAAAGTACTTCCATCTTCTGTAAAAGTGGATATGCCATCTCCACAGCCTTTTAGCAAGTTATCTCCTCCTAAAAAATCAACATATTTAGCTTCATCAAGACCTCCTAGAAGACTTTATGCTTCTTCTTATGTTAAAGTTGTCGAACTTTTAAGAGAAGCTATTCAAAGAATTAAAAATTTCAAGACAGCAATAAATACTATTATTGACATAGTAGAAGAAAATTAAATATAATAATTAGGGTCATTTTAAAGGAGAACTAATGATTCAAATTATTAAACCGGATAGCGAAGTTCAAAAAGCAACCTATGAAAAAAAGATATTTTTAGCAGGTAGCATTGAAATGGGTGCTGCTGTAGATTGGCAAAGAGAAGTTGAAGAAGTATTTGACAAAGAAATCTTTAAGACAGTAGGTTGTACTGTTTATAATCCAAGACGAATTAATTGGGATAGTTCATGGGAGCAATCTATTGAAAATGAACAGTTCAAATATCAAGTCGAATGGGAATTAAATAAGCTGTATGAATGTGGTCTTATTCTTATGTATTTAGATGAGAATACTAAATCACCTATTAGCTTGTTAGAATTAGGCTTGTATGCACAAGACACTAAATTACTTGTGATCTGTGGTGAGAACTTTTGGCGAAGAGGGAATGTAGAAGTTACCTGTGATTTTTATGAAGTGCCTTTAATTATACACAATCCAAGAGAAAAAACTTTAACTACACTTTTACTTGAAAACTCTAATCTTTTTAAGATTTAACATTTCAATTTTATACTTATTAGAAATGAGATATATAGAAACATTTCAATAGGATTATATTATGAAAAGATATGCAAACCAAAAAATTAATTTGGATAACTTAAACTCTATTTTAAACCAAGACATTAAAATTCTTGAAGAAATGAAATATAACTATTCTAAAAATATGGATACACATTCTCTTAATACTGCCTGTGATCTTTTAAAAGATGCTACCGAACTAATTGCAAAAAATGACCCAAAAAATCTCAAAAGAGAATTGTTGTCAAGAGTTGCTTTTATTCAAACTCTAAAAAAGTGGATGAAAAATTTTGATGTTAAAAAAGACATCGGAAAACTTAATGGAGTGATTTCTGATTGCATTGATGTCTATGAGTGGTGTTTAGATTTTAGTTCTATTTCAACAGATATGAAACAAGCTAGTATCATCTTGCAAAAAGCTATTCTCTCTTTAAAAGATTTCTCTATAGATTTAAAATCTGCACTTGTTTAATAAAATTTTTAATACATCCTTGTTAATATTACTTTTATTGTATAGTATCTATGTTTTGTTTGCTAAAACTATACACATTAATGAGAGATAAGAATGACTCTTTTAAAAACATTTAATGACTATTTACTTTCCCCACAATACTCAAGCATCGACTCAAGAGATCAAATTGACTTATCTTCACAATTAAAAGATAAACACACCTTACCTATTATCTCTTCCCCTATGACTACTGTCACAGAAACTGATATGGCTCTCGCAATGCAATCTAAAGGTGGTTTAGGTATTATACATAGATATAACAGTATAACTGACCGTACCCATCTTTCTTTTAATGCTAATAAAGCCTGTGTTGCCTTTGGTTGTAATGAATTAGACAGTATAGACAAATTCATCCATGCAGGTATCACAACCTTTTGTTTAGATGTTGCACATGGACATACTAAAATTGTAGGTGAGACTTTAAAAGAATTGAAAGCAAGACATAAAGAAATTTATGTAATAGCAGGTAATGTAGCTACACAAGACGGATATGAGTTTTTAATAGATCATGGTGCAGATGCAGTTCGTGTAGGTATAGGTGGTGGTTCTATTTGTACTACAAGAATCCAAACAGGTCATGGTATTCCTACTTTAGCTAGTGTTTTCGATTGTGCTAAATCTACATATGGGAAACCTATTATTGCTGATGGTGGGATTAAGACCACAGGGGATATGGTGAAGTGTTTAGCTGCAGGTGCAGATTTTGTTATGTTAGGGTCATATTTAGCAGGTACAGATGAAGCACCAGGTAGAGTTCATACTGATGAACATGGAAATAAGTATAAGAAATATGTAGGTATGGCAAGTAAAGAAGCACAATCTCAATGGCGAGGTACAGTAAGATCCGTGGAGGGTGTAAGTCATCAAGTGAATTATAAGGGGTCTGTGTTAGATATATTAGATGAGATAGCTATAAATATTAAGAGTGGTTTAAGTTATAGTGGAGCTAGAAATATTAGAGAATTACAAATAACAGCAAAATGGGTAGAAATTAGTAATCAGGCATATGCTGAGAGTCAAGCACATATCTTTAATAGTTAAGGTCTGCTCTTTAAATCTTCTAACATTGCCATAGCATCATAAGAAGTGTAGAAAATACCTTGATACTTACGATCATGACCATTAATGACTACATTTAAGCGATCCATAACTTTAGCTGCTTCCATAAAGAATTGAGCTAAATTTACACCTGCAACTGCAATTCTTGGGTTTACACTTTCGATTGCTTTCTTTGCCTTAAGACAATTCATCTTAACATTTGTCAAATAAGCATCATGAAACTTCTTATCAATAGAAATTTCATCAAACATAACTTGAGAAGTTGTCAATAAATTTGTCAAATTAGGTAACTTGTCTGCTAAAGAAGCTCTTCTGGTTCTCTTATTTAATTCAACATAAACTTCTTGGCACTTGATTGCTACAGTACCAAAACCAGTAAATGTAGCATCACCATGAATAATCTTAATCATTTTTGCTACATTTAATTGTTGATTAGCTAAAGCTGCTGTTACAGGTATAAGTCCGTTATCGCCCCTTAATTTTAAATCAGGATATTTGCTTTTAGCTTCTTTAATAACCAAAGCATACTTTTTGTATAAACTTACTAATCTCTCTTTATTTAAATAAAGACCTACTTTTGTAGTAGGATTTTGGATAATCGTATACAAATTGTAAATTTCAATTAATGTACCATTTACAATAGGATTATCTACAACTCCTGCTGCATATCTATTCATCACAGTCCTCTTTTCTCTTGGATTAATTCCAGAATGTTATCTAGTACGGATAAGTCATTTAAGTATTTTTCTATAAAAACCATATCTGGGTCTTTTTCAGATGTTTTCTTCAATTCTAATAAAGAACTTACTAACATCATCAAATATGACCTAGAATCTTCAAGGTTTTCTTTCATTTTCTCTAAATTTTCATCAAGGCTTCTTCTATACATACTTGTCTCCTTTTATCTTATATAAGAAATTATATTTATAAATTATAAAACTCTTACAACAATATATCCTTTTCTCCAAGCATCTATTAAATTCTTTTCCACTACACTATGTCCTTTTACTACAAAACAATCAGGACAATTTCTTAACTTAAAATCACACTTATTTTCTTCATATGCTAAACAAGTATCTTTATCTTCACATATACTCTCTACTTTTAATTTCTTTAAACACCCTTTAGGTTCTCTTAACCCATTTCTCATTAATGCACTTGCATCTCCCCTCATTGCCCTATCTAAATCTATATCACTTACTACACTTATTAAATCCCCAAATTCTGTACCTTCTAAACTTTTATACTCCCCCCAACTGTCTTGAGTATCTCTTTGTAATATCCTAGCTATCTTAGGATTACCATATGATTTATCTGGTATAGTAATACAGATAAATCCGTTTTCACGATACATCATTATGAATAACTCCCCTTTCTTTTCTCTATACCTTGTTTAAGCTTTAAAATCATATGTTCGTCCATATTCTCTAAAATATCTTCTAAAACTTTTTTATCTGTTGTCATTATAAATGACAATAAAGGACTTTCTGATTCTTCAGAAGAACTTTCCACTACGGCTTTATATTCGGGTAAAAAATGAAAAATGTTTAATAAATCCCCTAGTTTTAACCATAAATTGAAAACTTGTGTTTGGTTTTCTAACATAGAGTTCCCATTATAATATAAAGAACATAATTGTGTGATTGCCCATTGAAAAACATCTTCTTCCATTAAATCTTCTCTTACAGGTGGAGTAAGATCATCATCATCTTCATCTTCTATCATTTTCAAATACTTTCTCTAATTTTTCAAATAGGGACTCCCATTTACTTGATGTACTATTATTTACCGATAAAACATCTACCGCTTCCCAAAATTTTAATGACATTTCTAAACTTATACTCCTATTTTTCACTAATGAATTTAATCTCGTCTTTACTCTCTTTTCCCAATCTATCTCAACATCTATATCATATGCTTTATCTTCTACTTTCTTTTCTTCATATTCTTTCCATGCAGTTAAATTGTATTTCTTTTCCAACACCCTACAAGCATCCCCATATTCTAACCCTTCTTTTTCCATTGTTGTTGAAATTACATCCCTTACCTTACCACAAGCAAAACAATACCATGTCTTTGTATTATGGTAATATCTAGCACTAGGCTTGGTTTCTACACCACTACCATGTAGATCACATTTAAACTGTTGGTCTGATCCATTTAGATATACATCATAACCATAATCTCTTAATAACCTATCTAAAGGCACATTATTTTTTAATCTATCTGATCTTACACTCATAGTAGTATCTCCTTACTACTATATTATAGTATTATAATACATCACTCAACGGATCGTCTGCTAATTGATTTCCCGTACTTCTATTTACACTAATGATAGGCAAACTACTTGGACTATAAATCTTACCTGTTGGAAATGCTACATTCGATTGAAATGTAGGAAATGGTGCTTGATCTCTACTCTTTAAACACTGATACTGAATACAATTCTGTGATCTCATATCATCACCAAACCAATTCGCTATTACAACATCTGCTGATCTCTCAGCTTCATTTGCATACGACAAGTGAGTTAAGTTGTACTCACCTTTATTCTTTAACGCGTGCTGATAACCTTCACGATTGATCTGAAATAAACACAACACAGGTATCCCTTGACCACGATTAAAGTTCATAGCTAATCTCTTTAAATCTCTAATCACTTCATTCAACTTTTCTGTGGTTGAACTATATCTATTACGACTAGATAACAATAAAGCATGGTCTACTACAATTAAGTCAATCTTCTCTTTCTGTGCATAAATCTCAGCTTTAGCTTTTAAATCTTCTACTGTAAAATCAAAGCTATCTGGATTATCTCCCTCAAAGTGAATTGCCCCATATGTACCTTTAGTTCTACCTAACTCTAAGTCCGGTAATACATAATCAAAATAGAATGTATATTCTGCTGGACTTAAACACCCATTTCTCAATTTAACAGGATCAATACCAAAATCTACTGGACTTGAAGCATCTTGTAAACCTAATGCTATTCTCTGTGGTCTGAATTTAGGGTGCATAGAATGAATTGTATGAATTGCTCTACGGCATTGATCATAGTGCATTTCTAAACTGAAATATAATGTACTTGTATTCACTACACTCATAACAGCTTGGTTATATACAAAGTTAATTGCACTCTTAGATTTCATATGACCTGTAAATCCTGCTAGGATATACAATTCTTTCTTTCTAAATCCACCTAAAGCATCATCAATAGGTTTAAGACCACTAATAGGTAGTATCTCTCTACCACTAGCTTGTGCTTTTGTATATTGATCTTTTAAATCCCCAATATCAGTCATAGCTTCACCACCGATACGAGAACCAAAAGTAGGGGTTAAAATATCAACTAGGTTATTTGATAAATAACGACTAGCATCACGAGGTCCTTTAAGGATTCTCTTTTTACCTTGTTCTTTTACTTCAACACCTGAACGAACGATGTCTTTTGCTTCATTCATTACTTGGAGTAATCTTTTTACTCTTACTGATTCTACTTGTAATTCAAGTTCAGATACAAAATCCCCTTTATAAATAGGATTTACAGCTGTTAAAACTCTTACTCTATCAGCAACTTCAATCTCCGTTTGAGATTCAAAATGCTTAACAAGGGTATCTTGATCGGGTAAATGCCCATGATTTGCCATAAATGTTTTAACATAATCCCAAATTTTGCTATCTTCGGAACTGTCAAAAGCATAAATGCTATCTCTCAATACACTATAATTGACCAACATTTGATTAGGGTCATCCCCTACTCTTGTATCTGGTATAACACTTCTTAGAACTTTCATAATTGTGCTTTCTTAAAGTCTAAACTTAAATTAGGTTTCTTTTTAGCAGTAGCAAAAGAATCTGAACCTGTTACATTATAGATTTTCCACCCACTTAGAGTATCTTCTAATGCACTAGACCATGCTAAATGACCCTCTTGTAAAGGTTTACTTGGTTCTTCTACTATCCATGTAGCTTTATTTAAATGCTGTCTTAATTCAATCGTTTCAATTAAAACCTCACTTGTAGCTGAATTTCTAGCTCTCTTTACACCTAATCTCACAATTAACAAGTCAGGTGCCTCAGCTAAATCTTCTAATCCCCTTACATTAATATCTCTAATAAGATCAGGATCTACTTTATTATCATCACTGACATTAGATAACCATGCACTAATTAGAGTAGCATCAGATACTACCCTAATATTAAGGGTAGGGTTTCTTTCACTTAGAATAGCTGTTCTCAAATGAGTAGCTAAATCTGTTTGGTTAGCTACTATCCTAAGATTTTCTTTCATCTTACCTATCATAGGACTTTTACGGTCTACTGGGACTACAGATAAATCTTTCCATGCTCTTTCACATTGAAGTTTTAAAGCTTCCTTTAACATACATACACATTGTACTGTTACAGGACTTCCCATATATACTTCTTCTGTTATAGTAAATCCGTATCCCCTACACTTAGGACAATTTTTATCTGCCATTTTCTTTAGCATCCTCTACTAGATCATTAAAGATATCTTTGAGTTCATTATCAGAAACACCTATTATCTTATCAGATTCTTCATCATTCTTGAGCCTTTTTCCTAAAACATTTTCTATTAAATCCATTTTATTATGTAAGGCTTTCATAACACGATCATCTACTGTCTTAGGACAGACTAAGTGATAACAGTACACACGATCATGAATACTACCAATACGGATCATTCTACCTATAATCTGTAAATAATCACCTGCACTCCAGGGACTATCATAAAAGATTGTTGCTTTAGCTAACTGTAAATTAACACCTTCAGCTGCAGCCATTGTAATCAACACTACCCTTACATCAGATTTTTCATCTTGAAATGACTCTTGAGATTTCTTTCTCTCATCATCTTTTTCCCCACCTGTAATTCTAACACACTTAATACCTTTAGCAGTAAGTTCCCTATCTAAGATATCAATCATCTTTCTAAAACGAGAGAAAATAATAACCTTTTCACCATCAAGTTCTTCTTCGAGAAGTTCCATAAGAATTTCTAATTTACCACTATCACCTTTAATATCTACAAGTTCAGGGTGGTTTACAATTTGTTGGCAATACATAACAGCAGTAAGTTTAGTAACTTCTTTTTCTGTCATTTCACCTGTTGTAGGATCATACTTTTCTAAGATACCACTTAAAGCTTCTTTATACTTAGAGATTTGAACATCAGATAAAGGAGCTTCTATTCTTTTAGTAGTTAAGGGAGGTAATTCTTGGGCAACTTCATGTTTAGGTCTACCAATAAAATAGGGGTCAATTTTAATTCTGAAAGCTTCGATATCAGATTTTCTATGCCCTACAACGAATTTAATTCTTTTTCTACCGATTTGTTTATCTACACAGATACAGTAATTAGACATAAAGACATTTTTACTAGGCATAAGACCTGGAACTGTGACTCTATAAATTGCCCATGCTTCCATAAGCCTATTTTTAATAATAGTAGCAGACAAAGACCATACTTTTTGAGCAGCACCTGAGAGGTGGGCACAGACTTGGTGAACTTGGGTACTATCATTTTTAAAGGCAGTAGCTTCATCGAAGATTTGAACATGACCTTTTAAATTTTGTAGTGTTTCAAAATCCATACAAGCAGTTCTATAACCCATAATAAGAACTTTAAGACCTGTATGGGCGAAATAGTCATCATAGACCTTTTGTCTTTTCTTTTTATCTCCACTTACGACAAAGCATTTAACACCTGTAGTAAATTTATCAAATTCAGATGCCCATTGATTTAGAGCAGATTTAGTAGTCATAATGACAGCTGGTGTTTCAGGGTACTTGTCCCATAGGTAACATAGAGCAGAAATTGCCTGTAAAGTTTTACCCAATCCCGTATCATCGCCAAGAACGAATCTAGGCATAGCTAAAAGGTGCATAATGCCTTGAACTTGATAATTTCTTAGTGTTAAGGGTCTTCCATTAGACATAGTAGTTCTTAGAATTTTACTTGGTGGTGCTTTTAATTCTGTTCTTACTCTAATTTCTTTTAACTTAGCTATTGTTTGTTGTAGCTTTGGGTCTTCTAAATAACTCATGTGTTTCCTGTCTTGTTGATAGAAATATATATTTCTTGATTCTATCTTATATTATTTATTAAGACTAAACACAACCTTCAAGATATTGGCATAATTTGTTGCACAAGGGAGATCAGAATCTTTCATTTCTGATATGATGGTTTCTATATCATAAAGTCCAATCATATCTATTATTTTTTCATACATTACTTCAGCCCAAGTACCATTTAGCCATCGAATAAAAGAACTCAAACCTCTTTCTGTAGCATAAGTTTCAAAACCACTAACATCAGGTACTCTAGTAGGAATATTTGGTGCATGATGGAAAGAGATGATAGAAATTTCACGATAGAGAGCTACTTTATTTCTTAGTCTTAAAGGATATTCTGTTAAATAAAATTTTCTCATACCTATATCTGTAATACGAGAAGATAGTTCTGAGTAAGAATCTTCTAATTTGTGGAATGCCATTTTCACAGAAATATCGAGTATTCTATGAATATCTTGAATATCAATCATTTTTCTAATAACCTTTTAAGGTTTTTGATTTCTTTTTCATATCTTGATTGGAGATCAAGGACAATATCTTTAACTTCATCTACTATGGTACTATTTAAAGCATTATCGAATTTGCCTTTTTCTAAGTAAGCAATTACAACATTACCATTCATAGTATCAAGACTGAGAATGTTATTCTTCTCTTCTAAGCTGAAAAGTTTAGAAACGAGATCATTTTTAGCAAGTCTAATTTTATCGGCATTAGAATTTAGTTGTAGTGCAGTAGTAACTAATTGGACAGTATGTGGATTTTTAGCAAGAGAAAGAGCTTGTTTAAATTTTTTTTTAAGTAAAAGATCGACAATATCTTTTCCGAATTTGGGGTCTGATTTTTCTATTTTTGTATAAATATCTAATAAGAAACTAATATTATCATCGGATTCGATAGAGCTATCAGCATTTCTAGTAGGTAATGAGTGTGTAGAATAGCCACCGTAAGATTTTTCTGATCGTGTTAACATAATTAAGTACTCCTTTATATAAGAGTTTTTGATAAAGTATCTATAAATTTCTCTTGTATAAATATATGTGAATCTCAAAAGGAGTTTTAAATGGCAAATTTAGATCAGAATCCGTCCTCGAATAATAAAATGCAAACACAAGGGTCATCTGAAATTTATCGTTTTGGTATGTCACCCGATTCTCGTGCAGTATTATCACAAAAGGTACGATTATTAACCCCCACTTATGGTGGTAATGCAGGTCAAAGATACCAACTTGGTGTAGTAAGTTCTTTCGGTTATACTGGTGGTAGTAGAACAACCGAAGCTATTAGAGGTATTGGTTTCGGTGATATTGTTGCAGATCGTGTACCTGGTGTATCAGAACCCTTTACAGCAACTATGACAAGAACATTAATGTACCTAAGTAATATGTTTCAATCCTTAGGTTTTGCAGGTGGTGTTGATGGTCCTGTTCGTGCAATTATGCACACTCGTTGGCCCTTTGATATTGAAGAACAAATGGTATTTACTTTTATGGCTGACAGTATGGCTGCTCAAAGTCCTGCCGAAGGTTTAAAAGAAATTGACTTTAGTTCACAAGGTGTTACTAATGTTGAAACTAAAGATGGTACAACAGCTTATGAACAAAAGCATAAAGCTTTAATTACTTTCTTAGAAGGATGTTGGTTAAATAGTTGTGAAAATCCTACAAGAGATATGGGTACAGCTGTGATGTCTGAAAATGCAAATGTAGATGTTACAGATGTCCATGATCTCTTTACTACTTACGGTGAATTTCTTGCTACTGGTGGTAGAGATAATAGTGTCAGAACTAGATCAGCTTCTACAGGTGCTGTTGTAACTACTACTGCTACCAATTTAGCTTAATAACAAATAGGGTGACGACCCTCATAAAAAACGGAGATTATGTATATGTCTTTATCTTTAAATTCTTTAAAAGCTTCTCTCGGTAAAATTACCAATCTCGGTTATATCGAACGAAATATTAATGTTGGCGATAATAAAATTACTCTTAGGTCTTTAAAACCTAAAGAAGAAATTGAACTCCAAAAAATTATTGCAGATTTGAGTAAAAACCAAGAAATCACTACTCTAGAATTTGTAGATGTTATCCGTAGAGAAACTTTAAGTCGAGCTATTATCCAAATTAATGATATTAAGCTAACTGATGAGGATCTTATTGAAACAGGGGAATTATTACCTAATGGTGTACCTGTTAAAATTAATAAAATTGAAGCCGTAGCTACAATTATTGATGAGTTCCCAAGACTCGTATTAAGTAAAATCTTTGAAGAAATGAACAGTCTTATTGAAGAAGCTGAAAATAGAACAAATACGATACTTAAAGTAAGTCAAGAAAACATAGATGCAGAAATAGAAGTTCTTGAAAGCAGGATTAAACACTTAAAGTTTACTAAAGAATCTATCGCATTAGATACTAGAGTAACTAATAATAGTGCAGTGTCCGCAGCTTTAAATCAAAAAGAACCTACTTTTTCGGAAAAATTAAGAAATATTGAATAGACTTAATTATCTATGCACGAATGTTTTAACAATGTTATTGAACTTATAGAAACAGGTCACTTAACTTTATCTTTTAAAGTTAATGGTGTTTCTATTAAAATCAAAAATCCTAATTTAGATGTTATCGAATGGGTAGATGACTTTTGTGATCCTGAAAATAATATCGAAAAACTAATAGTCCTTTGTATTAAATGTATCACTTCTATTAGTGGTATAGATACCAAAGATTTATTTTTTGAAATATATGATGTACTCTTAAATTCTAGTACTTTCCCCATTTTATATAAAATGAAAGTCTATGCGGACTACCTCATGGTTACTGCTACTAGGACTTCTAAATATCTCGAATCATTTTGTTATACAGAAGAATCTAGGTATATGTGGAAAAGTTGGAAAGCTAAAAATAAATTCTCAAATTTCAGATTTGATTCTCTTAATCAAATTCAAAACTCTTGGGTTATATGGAATGAAGCAGAAGACCATAGACTTGAATCAAATAGTGAATGGGAAAAAGCTTTTTTTATAGCATCAGCAACAAACCCTAAAGGTGTTGAAACTGTAAGTAAAAAATGGAGAACACAAGAATCTTTAGAAGAAGAGAGAAGAAGGGAATTTGTAGAAAAAGCTAAAAAAGGAGAATTTGAACAAAGTCCTATTTCTACAACAAAAAGAAATTTTAATAAACATAAATCAGTTGAAGAACTTCGTGAAGAAATGAGAAAATGGGTCTTGGGAGAAGAAGATGAGCATGACAATATTGTTACTGAGTACAAGAATGAAATTCAAAGAACAGTAGAAGAAATGCAAAGACGGGCAGAAGAAATTAAACTTAGAAATAAAAGAAAAAAGGAAGATATAGAAAGAACTGTTACAGGTGTTTCTTTAATTGGTTTTACGGAAGAACAAATTAGGAGTAGAGTCAAACCTATTGAAACCACTTCTTTTGTTGAAGATGTCAATAAAAACATTATTGACAACTTCATTATGAAACCTATCGATAAGGGTAACTTATTTGTAGACGGTACTGAAGTTAAAGGTGAATATAAAGAAGACTCTTTAATGGATCGGATATCTAATAGGAAACCTACAATGGAGTAATAAAATGGCAAAAGAAAATAAAAGTCAGATACAAGGTATAGAAGGTGTCTCAGGAGCTATAAAAAAACTAACTGAGGTGACTAAACTCCTTAATGCTGAACAGAAAAAACAAATTGAAACTATTAAAAAAGCAGATGAGGCTAATGTTAAACTTAGTGAAGATGTTGCTAAAGTAGGTAAATTATATACAGGTGTACAAAAAAATATTGAAGAACTTACTAAAACTCAACTCGCTTATAATCAAAATGTCAGCAAAGCAAGGCAAGCTTTATTAAACAGTACAGAAAAAGTAGTAGAACTTGAAAAAGAACTAGCAGAAGTTCAAACCAAAAGAAAAAATTTAGAAAAACAAATAGCTGAAGCAGAAGCTTTAGAGGATGAAGCAACAAAGACAAGATTAGAAACAGAATTAGAAAAACTAAAAAAGTTAGAAGCTGTCAGACAAGCTGCTTTTAATACAGAAAAATCGGCTTTACAAGGTATCGTAAGAGAATATGATAAACAGATAAAAAAAGTTGATATCTTAAATGACTCAGTAAAAGAACATACTAAAGCTATAGAAGAAGCTGAAAAAGCTTACGAAGAATATAAAAAAAATTCTGATGAAGCTTTCCAAACTTCAGGTCATGGTATCGAAAGAACAACATTATTACTTAAAGGTATGGGAGATCATTTAAATGAACTCTCTAAGATGTCTAGTTTATCGGATATCGTTAGAAATGCAGAAAGTTTTGCAGGTTCTCTTAATAAAGTTGGTAGTAATTTAGTAATGATGCAAGGAGGGTTTTCAAAATTCGGTGGTTTTATTTCAAGTATAGGTAAAGGTATGGGTGCTATGCTTGGCCCCATATCAGCTATTATATCTATCGCTGAAATTTTAATGGGTGCAGAAAAAGACCAAAAAGATTTTAATAAGTCTATTCTTGAAAGTGGTGGTGCTTTACAATTTATGACTAAAGAAACTGACAGCCTTCATGAAAATTTAAATATTCTCAGAAAAGGTATGTTGGATGCAGATAATTTACTTTCTTTAGGTATGTCAGCAGATGAAATAAAATCTTCTTTAGCCAGCCTTCAAGATATGAATATTACTTTAGAAGAAATGGGTGGTAGGGGATCAGATATTACACGACAATTTGAAGGTGCTAGAAATGTTATTGGAGAAATGAAAACAATATCTGCTGTTTTTGGTGTAGGTATTGATGAAGTTACTGCCCATATTGAAAGTTTACATGGTACATTAGGCAGAACTTTAGATGATGCTGAAGAACTTAAAGAAATCAAAACATCTTTTGATTTAATTAGAGATGCTGCATCACAAGCAGGTTATAGTAATAAAAAATTCTTTAGTACAGTTATTAGTGTCACAAATGAAGTTGCTAATATGAGTGGTCGTATAACTGAAGCTGGTGCTTTATTCAAAAACCTTAGAAAATTACTCGGTAAAAAAGGAGAAGAGGTTCTCGAATTAGGTAAAGAAGGATATAAAGGCAAAGGTTTACAGGATAGGTACACCGATGTTAAAAAAGTAGGTGAGAAAAATGTATCTAAAATCTTACAAAGAGAAGCAATGGCAAAATCAATCGCCCTATTCAAAGGAGAAGGTGGTTTATATGGAGATACTCAAGCAGGTAAAATAGGAAGTTACTTGAAAGGAGTAGATTTTGCAAAATTAAAATCGGGAGATGCAGATGCAATTAAACAATTAACTAAAATGAGTGCAGAGGATAGAAAAGCTGCTCTTGAAGGTATAAGACGAGATAAAGATTTAGGTGCTGATGTTGCTAATCAAATACAAGACCTTTTTACTTTAACTAAAGGTATTGGAGCAAATGCTCAAGTTCAAGCTAGAAGTATTGAAAAGCTTGGTCTAGGTGGTAATTTTGCTATGTTAGCAGGTAAATTGAACTTTATTGGTAAGTCAGCAGATAAATTAGCAGACTTAGATTTAGATAGTGCTGTTAATCAAAAGCTACTAGAAGATACCTATGGTGCAGATAAAGCAGGTGCTATGAAAGATTTGCTTACTAGAGGTAAAGAAGATTTTGCATACTTTAGTAAAATAGCAAAAAAAGGAGATAAAGCTACTGAGGAAGAAAAAAAAGAACTTAAAGAAGCAGGATTTAAATCGGGAGAAAAAGGACAACTTCTTGCTGCAGGTACAGGTAAAGCAATCGGAGACCTTACCGAATTTGTACAAGCTATGCCTGAACGATTTAGTGCATTAGAAGATATGGCAGAATCTGCTAAAACACAAGAAGAGTTATTACAAGAAAGTATCGATGCTACAGTTTCTTCTAGTGAAGCTTTAGCCACTATATTAAAAGAAAAATTAGATTTCTTAGGTGATTATACATCTTGGATATTTAGTTGGCTTTCTGGAAGTAGTGAAGAAGAAAAACAAAATAAAATAGAACAACAAAATAAACTGAAATCAGAAGTTAATGCTAGACAAGAAAGTTTAAGTGAATCTAAAAAATTATTGAAAAGCTTGGAAGAACAGAGCAAAAAAGAGAAAGACCCTATCAAACAAAAAGCATTGGCTGAAGATATTAAAAAAACTAAAGAAGGTATAGAAGCTGAAAAACAACTTATAGGAGAAACAAAAGGTCGTCAAAGTGCTTTCCGAAAGTCCGCTGTTAAAGATCTAGGGACAGCTGAAAATGTTAGAAGATTTGAAGAGGCTAGAGATACATACAATATGACTCAAGGAGACGATGCAGCCAAATTAAAAGCAGTAGGAGAAAAACATGGGGGTTGGGCAGTAGAAGAATTAAAAGCTCGTGAGACTTTAAGAAAAAGTACAGATTCAGATGATCAAGACAAATTGAAAGAAATTGAGAGAGGCGAGGGAGGTGGGTCTGCTTTTGAAGAAATGAAAGCAAGAGAAGCAGAAAAGTTACAGAAAGCGCGAAAAACAAGGGGAGGAAGACATGGTGGTGGATATGCCAGCTTAGATGAAGCGAGAAAAGATATAGAAAAGAAATACGAGGATAGAAAATTTAAGTCATTAGACACATCTGCTATTGGGGCACTAGATGAGTTAAAGAAAAAAAAAGCAGATGAAAAGAAAGCAGAAGAAGAAAAAGTTGAACCTAAAGTAGAACAAGAAAAAGCAGCAATTTTAGTAAAAGAAGAGAGAAAAGAAGATGAAAAAAATAAAGCTAAAGATCAAAAGGATCAAGTAGAAACTTTAGTAAAAGCAGATGATGAGACAAGAAAGAAACAAGAAGCTGAAACTAAAGCTAGTGCAGTACAATATTTAATTGAAGATGCAAAAGCTAAAAACAAAACCTTAAGCGCAGAAGATGCTGATAAATTATATGAAGCTCATAAAGTCACAAGCAATCCTGTGGTGCAAGCAGCGATTGCAGCTTCTTCTGCAACACCTACTGTCGAATCTTCTAAAGATATGATCCTTTCAGATAAAGGTGCTTTTTCACTTGATAGCAAAGATCAAGTCGTTGCTATGAAAACCGGTGGTGCGATTGACCAATTCCTAAAAGGTGGTGGTGGTCGTGGTAATGTTACTATCAATATCAATGGTGGTGATGAAGCTCGTATCTTTGAAGTTGTAAAGAAAGCTATGTCCACTGCTGGTGTTGTCACACAAGGAATGAAATAATTATGTCTTATATACAACCTATTATCTATTCTCCAAATGATACTAACCCTAAAGGTATTAAACCTATTGTCTTTGATATTATAGCTCCCGATGGTCAAACATCTTTATTATCTGATGGTGTTAATGATTACCGTATGGTACTCCATGCTAATGTTGCTGATATTAGTTTAAGCTATGAAAAATCTATAGAACGACAACAAACTATGGGTGGTTGGATTGAAACACATTGGTCTGATAAACCTACTACTATTTCCCTCGCTGTTACTACAGGTGGTTTTATCCATAGAGATAGAGGTCTTGTCGCTACTTCAGGTCCCGTACCTAAAGTCGGCGGTATTGATCAAGGTCATACTAGACGAGATACTATAGGTTACCAACAATACCTAGACTTACTAGCTCTATTCCATAATAACGGTGCTTTCTATGATCGTAAAGGTGAAATCGTTGTTACTGGTCGTATTAAAATGTCTTTCGATGGCGGTGTATGGTTCGGTTGGTTTCAAAGTTTTTCCGTTTCTGATACTGCTGAAACACCACACCTTTTTAAATGTTCTCTCGCTTTCCAAGTTGAAAGAGAAGTTCATGGCATAAGAACTCAACAAGGTTAATTCAAATGACACAACCACTACCAGATTATATAAATAATCTCCCTTTTGTAGAATTACCCACAGGTGAATTATATGTCTTGTACCCTGATGATAGCCCAGGTGCAAAACCTATTGATACTTCTAATGCACTATTAAGAGGTTATGCCCCTTTTGTTATTTATATCGAACCACCTAATATCATACAACCCCTAAGCAATAAAGATAAAGATGCCGTTCTTAAAGATGAATCCAAAGTAAAAACACAACCTTTTGCTTCTCCTTTAAAAAATAGATCATACCTAAAGAGTAACCCTAATTCTTTAGCAGGTGCTACTCTTAGTAGTATTGCAGGTCCACCTACATCTAGTTATACAGAAGCTGACAGATATAGTACAAAACCTACTTATTTAAATGATAGGTTTGTAGCTTTAGATATACTAGATCAGTTCAAACAATTAAAAGATTTACCCCATATTACATTATTAGTAAATCCACAAAGTATGACGACACAATACAATAAAGTCATGGCTTACCAAGATCAAACTAGAATGGGTTATATTTATCAAGCATGGGGTGAAGATGTACCTACTTTACAAATACAATGTAAAATGGGGGCATATATCTCAGACCATATTATTCCTTCTAAATCAAGAGGTTTACACCATACAAGTAGAAGAGATAGTGCTTCGTATAGACAATTTATGAATCTTTTAACTATGGTAAAAAATGGTGCTACTATCAGGGATCGTTTAGGTAGATCAGAAATGATACACCAAGTAGGCTATCATATTATAGAATATGATGGTACTCGTTATATCGGTCATATTAAATCTATTGAATGGGGTGTCTCCCAAGAAAATTCTAATGGTGGTAAAGACTTTTCTATAAATTTTGAAGTTCTCCAAACAGAATACTTTGAAAATAGGGATATCAATAAACTTATTTCAAAAAATGAAGCTAAATCTTATTTAGGTAAGTCTGATGATTTAAGTGCTTTCAATAAATTAGTTTCATCTGCTTTTACCCCTACTGTTAAGGGAGTTAGTTAAAAATGTCAGTTAGTGTTAAAGGTGGTACAAGTGCTACTACTACAGGTAGAATTTTAGATAGACCGTATATTGGTCTATGGAAACCTAATTTCAGAAAAGTTTTAACATATTCTCCAGATGCTCTTGTTTATATAAATGGAGATACCTCACTTGTAGGTTGTAAAGATTGTAACAACAGAATAGATTTTCAACCATATATTACTCAAGTTTCATGTGGTGCAGGTGTAGAAACAAGTAGTGGTGATGCTAATATTAGTTTCTCTATTCCTAAACATCATGGCGACAGTATCTTTAAAGATGGTGCTTTTCTTATTACACCAGGTCTTGAAGTGAATGTTTATATTCGTGGTGTATTTGATGTTAAAGAACTTAATAATGAAGAAATAGTACAATATCCTGATGGTGAGACCTATAACTTAAAAGACCTTAAGATGAAACCATACTATCCTGTATTTCATGGTGTAGTAACAAGTATATCGTATGCTTATAGTGGTGGGTTTTATAATGGGTCATTCGCTTGTAATAATTTATTATACTTTTGGCAATATCAGTTTATAGATACAAATACCGCTGCTATGGCAGCTAGACCTAGTGAATCACCAGGTTCTGTTCAAATGACTGGTCATAAATATACAGGTATGACCCCACATCAAATTATTTATGATTTATTTAGAGATTCCGGTGGTTCAGCACAAGGTGTTGTTGCAGGTATCAATAAAAAAACAAATGTTAATGCTCGTGTAGGTAACCAAGATGCTTTCAGTTTAAGTCTTAGATATTGGGAACGAAGATTCTCTCAAGGTATGTACGGTTTAAGGATGCATGGTGCTTCAGGTCGTTTATTTTCTAGTCTAGAACAAGTTTATTATGGAAGGTTAGGTGCTGGTGCTACTAATAAAATTGTTTCAGATACTTTAAATCTTGTAAATAAACAGCAATCTAAAACAAGTACACCTAATGCTACAGGTGGTGTTGAATTTGCTAGACAAAGAAATTTTGTGAGAATTAATGGTGCAGGCACTCAAACAGCTCTTGTTGAAAGAGGACCTGATGTTCAAACTATACAAGCACAAGCTGAAAATGGTAAAGCTGAAACCACTGCTGATATGCAAGCATTTATCTTAGATATTGGTAATTTAGCTAGTATTAATATGTGGGAATCTACTTATGAAACTAAACAACAAATTGCACAAACAGTATCTGAAAAAGTTAATTTTGAATTTTACCAAGATGTAGATGGTGATCTAGTCTTTAAACCACCTTTATATAATCTCAATACTAAAGACAGTCGTGTTTATGTACTAAAACCTGAAGATATTGTAAGTATGAACTTTTCTGTTAAAGAACCCCAATATACTTATGCTGTTGTTAAAGGTGTTAATTTTAAAAATTTAAATGGTGTTTCAGATGATGAATTTATTACACCTAAATCTACCTATATAGATTACAAACTTGTAGCTAAATATGGTTGGAGACCTTTACAAATAGATAGTAATATCCATACAAATACAACATCTGCTTTTTATTATGCTGCTGCTGAACTTGACCGTCAAAACCAAGATTCTGAAACAGCATCTGTTACAATTACTCTCAGACCGGAATTAAAACCAGGTTATCCTGTATATATAGAACATATAGATTGTTTTTATTATGTGACATCTGTCAGTCATGATTTTACATATGGATCTTCTTGTAGTACTACTATTGAAATTAAAGCTAGAAGAAAACGATTTATGCCACCCGGTGATATTAATACAGATTATAGAACAGACCCTTCAAAAGCTGTTGATCTTATAGATACACACAAAGGTTTAAAGTACTTAAAGAAAAGAGAAGAAGTTTTAAGTTCTTCTGGTTTAGAAAAAGAAACTGTACTTAAAGTTACAGGTTTCCCTAATGTTGTTATGGGTCTTGATATGACTCGAATAGACCCTAATTTTTGGTACATGGGGACGGAAACTCTTGAAATAGATAAACCCCACTTTAAAAGAATGCTTATTGTAGAAGCTATGTCTTTAGGTGTTTTAAAACTAGCTTCAGATACTAAAGACCCTTTTAATGAGAGTGCTCAATTCATTGTAATAGATACAAATAATCAAAATAAAGAAATAGGTACGATTAGTGGTGCAGATATATCAACAGGACAACAAGAAATCTCAGAAATAAATAGTAATTATCAAAAAGAAATACAGAAGATATCTGCTAAAAAAGGTAAAGAGACATCCACAGAAGATAAAGAAATCCTAAGAAACAAAGCAAAAGCAGAATTACAAAAACAGTATAACAACCTAACAAAAGTAGATGATATTGTTCAAATCCAAACACCATCAGACCAACAAGATGTTTCTTTTGTATATGGAGATCAGTTATCAGAAGCTTTATTAAATCCCGACCCTGTAGCTTCTTTTGTAGTTAATGGAGGACAACCTTCATTGACCTTACTAGATTTAATAAACCTAGTAAGAATAAATAAAGAAAGAGCGAATGAAATATCTACAGGTATGGGCAGTACAGCTAATATCTTAGAATTACTTTCTAACAAGAAGAATGCTTTCTCGCCCCATGTACCTGGATATTTTAGATATTTTAGTTGTTCCCATCCTGACCCTAAAATGCAAGGTGCAACTGAAATTGAATATAGTACAGAAGGGGGAGAAATAAAAAGTATTGGTGAAAGACTCATATTAACTTCTGATGAGAGATTTAATGGGAACAAAGTCAATATTGTAGTACCGGATACTAATGGTGATGGAGATACCGTAACTTTTATAGAAGGATTACCTAAAGCTGGACTTAAAGTGAAAAATCCTTTTACTAAACAACTAGAAGTTATAGCTACAAATGAAATTACATCATTAACATTCCAAGAGCATGATGTTAAAGTTAGAGTTTCTAAAATAGATGGAAAAAAGAAAGAAGAGATACTTATAGACATCCCCCCAGAATTATTAAACACAGACAAAGAAAACGAGAAGAAAGATTTTTTTGATGATTATATAAAGTATAACTCCAAAAAAAACATTAAAACCACATCATTACAAGATGTGGCGAATATACTCATTTCTGACATCACTTCAATCTTAGGAGATGAAAATGTACCTGATGCTGTGAAAGATTTAGTAAAAGACCCCGAAAAGTTATTTAAAGCAAATTCTGTTGTCAGAGATTCTACTCAAACAAAAGCTAGTGCATCGAGTATAGCTGCAACTAAAGCTATTGCTATTGCTACTGAAGAGTTTAATAAAGGTTTAGCTTTTGAATGGACACAACAAGCCAAATATGCTTGGATGTCTGCTAATGGTGGTGCTGATGCTGTGAATAAACCAGACTATAGTGTTTTAAATGCAGGGAACAAGTACATAGATGAAAATTATTTCAAAGCTATTTTTGGGGATTTTACTGTAGATAAAACATGGGATGAATTAAAATCATGGCATGACTCTGGTCGTACTACACTTCTTAATAACGAATGGTGTGGGTCTCTTCCTGCTTTCTGTTATAAAGATTTGGTTATAGGTGGTTTTGATATTAAAAAATTTGCATCTACCGTTAAATTAAACAGTATTTCTTCTCCAAATAAAAATGATGAGTCTACCCCATTATATCAAATGGAATGGTTAAAAGGCAAGAATATATCCAAAGAAGATATTCTCGCAGGAGATATCGTTGTTGTTTGGGATAATAAAGATGAAAACTCCAAAAGAACAGGAAACCATATTACTTTATGTGTAGAACCACCTAATGGAAATACTTTCAATACGATTGAAGGTAATAGAGATACAACTCCAGGTGGTGTATACCCACCAACTAAAGGTACTGATAATAGTTTAAAGAATTTTACTCAAGGGGTACTAAAACATAAAAGAGAGGTTACGGATATTCGTTTTGTTTATAGAATAAGAGAAAAGTTTTTAAAAGCACCACCAGAAGAAGTTCAAACAGCAACTCAAAATCAAACAGCAAATAATGAAGTAAAAACTCTAATCGAATATGCTGCCGGAAACTTATGGACAGCTATAGAAACTGCTTTCAATGCCCATTATAATGCACCACAGACAAAATTAGAAGAAAAAGCTCCAGAAGCTATTAAAAAAGCTAAAGAAAATGCTAAAAATATAGAAAACACTAAAAAGAAAATTATTCCTGAAAGAACACCTAAAAAAGTATCACCCAAAGTAAAACAAGGTGAGTTTAGTAATAAAACTAAAAAAAGTATGGTGTTTCCAGTATCTGATGAAGAAGGATATGAAGTATATGGTTTTCAAGCATATGGGAGAGGATTAAATTTAAAACCAAATGGTGGTTATATGTCGTTAGTACAACAAGACTACACAAGACTTTTAAATGCTAATCAAGCTGAAAATATCTATTCAATACTTAAAAAAGAAAAAGCAATAGAAGAAAAAAGAACAGAAATTAAAAAGGAAATTGAAGAATTAGCTTCATATTTTTCATCTCTATCACCTACAGATAGAGATGTTTTATTAAATACAACAGGGATATCATTAGATCAATCTCAAACAGGAAGAGATTATTCTGTAGAAGAAGCTTTTCTTACTGGATTTGCTAATAGAATTTTAAGTGAAGATGAAACTAATAAGTATAAAGATACTAACAGTCAAGTGATTGCAGAAAATATACCAAGAGCATTAAACACTTTATCTCCTGGGGGTGTAAAAAATTCAGGGTCTGTATGTCAATGTAGAGGTTATGATTCAGATTTAGATTTAGAAGATTTAACAGAGTATAATACTCCATATGTTAAATTAGACTTTAGTGGGTCAGAACCGGATACCTTCTCTCAAAAGTTACATGATGTTATGGTAGAGAAAGGTGAAACTTGGAAAGAAGATCAAATTCTTTATCGTGGTGGTGATAATATAAATGGTGCTCCATTAGTAAGTGATATTGTAGGTACAATAAGTAATGCTCTAAGTAAGATAGAAACTAATGTAAATACTGCGGAAGCTAGAGTAGTAGCAATAGCAGAAAACTATACTACTAATTTAAGTAGTATAGAAGAAAAAGAAAAACTAGCTTTAGAGAAAGCAGCTGCTACAGATAACGGTACTGCTACACAAGTCAAAGGTTTTCTTTGGAAAGAAGATACTAAATGAATAAAATGACACCTGACCAAATGAAATCACAGATACGAAGTAGCTTACTTAGACCAAATAACCCAAGTTCTGGTTGGTCTGCTCTTTCTTTAGGTACTGCTAAAATTCAAATGATAAATTGGGAAGAATTAAGATGTACTATTAAAGTCTTAGATGGTGAATTTGAAGAACCTATTTATGATGGGGTAGAACTTTTATTTCCAAGTATTGGTGCAAGACATTTTCTCGGTGCTATCCCTGAAGTTGGAGATATGTGTGTTGTAGGGTGGTTTGTTACAGATTCTTCTGGTGCTTCAGGTAGTAAAAGACCTGCTATTCTAGCTTGGCTTCCCAAAGCTCATTACTTAGGTCAAGAATGGTTACCTATACAATCTTTTAATGAAGAAGAAGGTTTGTTAAATACTCCCAAAGACAGAAAACATTTAGAAGGTATTTCTAATCGTATTCGTCATAAAATGAGACATTATGAACCAGGTAATATTGGTGCATCTTCTTCTCAAGGTTCTGATCTTGTTTTAGATGAAAGTGTTTTATTAACTAACAGAAGAGCTAATGAGATTAGATTAAGAGACCAAGACCAAGCTCTTGTTGTTCGTTCTTTACAACAATTTCATGCTATGGGTGGTGCTCGTATTTATGGTGGTATGGTACAAAGAGATGCTCGTAGTATTCCTTATGATCTTATCTCAGATGGTAAACAATGGGATGCCCCAACACAAGTAAATTTAGACGGTTCTCCTGTAAACAGAGTTCAATTAAAAGCGGACAACAATAAAGAAAAGTATGAACCACACCTATTATTCAGAAAAAACACATTAGATGGTAAATCTAATTTTGAGAATGATGTAAATAATACACTTCCTAATTTTATAGATCCTTATAAATTAATGTATAAAGCTAACTTAATAGATGAGAATCTAAGATATAGTGGCGAAATAGATTTTGATATATATGGTGGGAAAACAATACTAAGATATGATGCTGATGGAAATAAATCTTTTACAGAAGCAACTACAGAATATCGTATAGAATTAAACCACACCACAGACGGTACTTTACCTGTAACAGAACAAACAGATGGTATAGATATAGATCGTATACCTAATGAAAGAGGGGGGACAGATAAAGCTAATTATATAGAATGGGTTTTAGGAACAGTAGTAGGGAATGATGCTTTTTCTGAATCGGGAAGAAAGTTATATGGTAAACCTTTATATGCAAATGATTTTGGTTTTATAGATGATGCTAGTGCTTTAGATATAGAAAACCATTTAGCAACTTTATTTAGAATAAAACCCGTTATAGGTGAAGATGAACCTAGTTATGTCGGTTTCACTAAGGGCGGTGCTTTTAGGGGATATATAGGAGCAAGAGAAAATTATGGTGCAAGAGTAAAGATAGAAGGTGGCTTAGGACTAGAAGTATTAGGTAGAACCAATATCCTATACGGTACAACGGGATTTAGTTTAAATGGGGATGGTGCTTTAGATATGAGGAGTAATAGAAGTAGTATATATATGTATGCTGGAGGTACATATAAAGGTAATGCTGAAAGTAATAGTATTATTTTAGAGAGTAAGGGGGGTATTTCTTTAAAGTCAAATTCTGTGATTAATTTAGATGCTCCGACAGTTAAAATAAGAAATGCTAGTGCTTTAGCATTTTCATCACAAAGTGATTTTGCAATCAACAGTGGTGAATCAGTAAGTATAAAGACAAATACAATGAAACAAACTGTTATGGGGGGTCAGAGTTCAGCATTTAGTTCTATTAACCCTATAGTACCTCCTAGAGATACTAAAATTATAGGTGGTCCTGGTATAGTAGACCAAACTACATATACCGCAGGTATTAAATTAACCACAGCATTAACAAACTTAACAGATACAACTAATATACCTACGGGTGCTATAACACAAACAGTAGGTGTTGGTGCTATAACACAAACAGCAAGTGGAAATAGTAGTGTTATATCACCTGCAGGTGTTAATATAACAGCAGCTACTGGTGTATTAAGTTTAACAGCTTTAGCTGGTATTGCTACTATTACAGGTAATGCCGGTGTTACTATTACATCAGCTGGTCCCGTTGCTATAAGAGGTACTGCTATAACATTATCTAGTCCGGGAGCATCTGTGGGTCCTATTATGTGTGGAAGTGATATAAATCCTGTAACAGGTACACCATTTTTAGCTACTATGATTCCAAGAGGTCAAAACCTTAGTGCTTAATAGGATTCAAGTTTTTATCAAGATAGTTTTTTCTATATAGCCAAATGATTTGGAAAGTTATTGCTGCAGGTAATAAAATATTCCAACCGATTTTTAAAGATTTTAATATCATACCACCTGGTAAATCGGGTATTAACAAAGTCAATAAATACCCGATTCCGGATTCGGGTAAAGACTCTAATAATTCTACCCAAGAAATCATACCTAACATACCTTTCACAATACCTATAACACTCCAAGAAACTTCCGTAACCGTAGTCCATATCTTCCAATATATATATGCTTTAATAGGAATAGATAATGCTTTCAATATATGACTCTTACTTAATAATTCATCTAAGTATTCTGCGAAAGGTACAACTTTTTTACCAACAGCTTCTAAAGCCTTTTGTATAGGCTTAGGTAAATACGAAGTAACCTTTTTTAAAAGAGTAGTAAATGTAGGTATGTCATTATATACTTTTATAAAAATATGTACTGTTTCAAATTCTTTATCTAATTTAGAAACGATACTAGATAATGCTTTCTTACCTTTATCTAAAAATTCACCAAATTTCTTATCAAATTCTTTAATAGCTTCCCATGTAGTTGTAGCAGTTAGACCTAACATTTCTTTAAACTTACCCCAATACTCAGGCATCTTTTGAAATGCTTCATATAATTGCTTTAATTTTATTGCTAAACCACCAAAACCTGCTGTCTTAACAATATGTTTACCAAACACCTCAAGGGTATTGATATTCAAATCTTTTCTTACTAAACTAGCACCCTTTATCATAGGTGTTGACTTTATTGCTATATAACAAGCATATATTATTCTATTTCTAAGCATAATTGAGTATCTCCTTATATAAGAGATCACTACATAAAATATTTATTCAAACCCTCAATACCTTCCCTAGTCCATAAATCATTAGGGTCTTTACCCCTATATTTACACTCTACTGACCTAATACCTATCTTAGCTAATTTTCTCACTAAATCAGCTGATTTAGCTTTACCTGTTTCATCATTATCATAACAAATGTAAATTGAGGACATAGGGGTATAAAACCTCTCAAATAGCTTAAAGGTATTCTCATCCATACCTGCTCTCATAGTAGAACAAACTACATGAGGTGGTCTAATTGCTTTTTGTAAAGCTACTAAATCAAATACACCTTCTACTATATACACATCATCCCCATTCCATAAAGCTTCAACTACTTTATGAGAATTAATAAGAGTAGGTAGCCATTGACTACGGTCAAGCATATACTTGTGTACTCTTTTATTACCTTCTGAGTCCCATGTTCTAGCTTCAAAGCCTATAAGTTTATTTCTAGGGCAATGTAAAGGGATAATAAGGTGGTCTTTTAATCTTTCACCTTTACTGCCAAAAGAACTTACAAATCTTTGACAAGGGATAGTAATATTCACTTTATTTGGGTCGTAGGTATTAAAGACAATACCAGTATTTTCATCTACACCACGAGAAACTAAATAAGCATAGTGGGTAGAACTTACAAACATAATAGATAATAGTTCTTCAAGCCAATTAAACATATATCCTCCTATGAGGATATATTATAAGTTTATGCCCATACGGGTGGTTGTGCTTTACCTTCTTTTACATCTTTACCTAAAGATTGACCTTTATTGTAAAATTCAAGTGCAGTAGCATCTGTGGGGGGTTCATTTTTACCAGCTAAAGCATCTTGATAGCCTCTGATAGTTTCAGTATTAATAGCATTTGCAGGTGCACCTGTTCTCATCATTGCCATTTTATAACTCCTTTGTTTATTTATATCGGTATAGTATATTATACAAAGGAGTCATTAAAAATGAAATATCTATTTACATTATCTATTCTAAGCTTAACTTTCTTATATGCACAAGAGAAAGCACCTACACATGAAGAAATCAGAACTTGTATTCAATACTGTGCTTTAAAACCTGAAGAAAAGAAATTAAGAGAAGAGAGTAAATTTAAAGTCTGTGGCGATTGCTCTAATGCTTGCTTTAAAGATGAGTCTTGCATTATAGAAATTGAGGAAGACCTTGAATATCACAAGAAGAAAGGTAAATAAATGAGTCAAGACACTAATTTATTTGGTGGTGGTAATGTACTGTCTATGTACATCCCCCTTACTGAAATTGAGAGAGAATTTATCAGTCGCCTAGTAGAAGCTAATGACTTATATATCCTCATTCATGAATGGGGTATTGTGAATAAATGTAGAGCAGTCTTTGGTGATAAGAATCTACATTTATATTTTACTATGGCATTTGATAGACCTGAAGCACCTATGCCTGTATGGTTCTTTGACTTAGAATTAAAAACAAGATCAGGTATTAGCCTATTTAGACAAAAGCTACCTTGTGATTATGACGGTAAACCTTTAAGTGTATGTCAAGGTGTGGAGTTAGAAATGGTATGGGATATTTCTATTAATGCTATTGACCCTAAACTGATTAAATCACTTATGCCCCAAACGATAGGTCTTACATCAAGAAGACAAGATAAAGACACAGGAGATTTAACAGTAGAAGGAAATATGAAATTAAATGCTTTACAGAAGAATACTGCATATGATTTACATAATAGAGAGAATAGAATGAAGAATGATAGGTGGGGGTGGAGAAAAAAATCTCGTAAGGTATAATTTATTTATAGTGTGGGTAGTAGTATAAGATCTAAAAGTTGCTATAAATTCCGACAAATATAGCAACAACATCCCCAAATCAAACCTTAACAGGAGGTCTGATATGAGTACACCTATATTAGATAATAAGGCTGTCCCTTGTCAAGAATATTTAATTTCTGTCGCTAAAAATTTCTGCGATTCTCTCATAAATTCTTACCAAAAAGACATTGAGAATCCTTTTAAATCAGATGATGGCTTATACCATTATGTTTACCTCACATATAACCTACAAAACTATAAATTTTATGTAGGACACCACTCAGATAAAGAACTTAACAATAAGTATAGAGGAAGTGGTGTCTACATCAACAGGGACTTAAAACAAAAAGGAAGGCAGAATTTCCAGCACATCAAATTAAAGTTCTTTCAAACAAGAGAAGAAAAAATTGAAGAAGAAAAGAAAATTGTAAATCAAGAGTATATCTCTTTATATAGAGATAACTTAAGAATCACATATAATTTAAAAACAGGTGGTGAGGGAGGAACTAGATATAGCCAAGAAGTTATAGATAAAATAATTGAAAAGAACCTAGAAGTACAAAGTAGACCTGAAACTAAACTAAAGAGAATCTCTGAGTGGAAAGACCCTAAAATAAGGGAAAAGAGAATAGCTTCTTTGAAAGAATCTCAAAATAGACCAGAGACTAAACTAAAGAGAAGTGTAGGAATAAAAAAAGCATGGGAAACAGAAGAAGCTAAAGAAAGAAAAAGAAAATATACAAAAGATGCAATAAATAAACCAGGGGTTAAAGAAAAAATTAGTGAGTCAATAAAAAAACTATGGGATAGTGAAGAATATAGGAATAAACAAAAAGAAACATATACTAGCAAAGAGCATAAAGAAAAATTAAGCCTTGCTATCAAAGAATCTCAAAATAGACCTGAAACTAAACTAAAGAGAAGTAAGTCTTTAAAAGAAGCACAAGCCTTTAAGCCTATGTATGATTTAGATGGTACTATTCAAAAAGTACATAAATCTGAAGTGCTTCAAAAATTAAAAGAGAATTGGAAGTTTGCAGGTAAAACAGCTAATTTAGTATTTGAAGAAACGGATGAAGTAAAATGTATTGCCTTTATAAAAAAAGGGACTGTTTATGACAAGAACGAACTATTAAAAACATACCTAGAGAATGGGTGGGTCTTTGGCTATAAAAAGACATTTTAATTCTTTTATATATTATCTCTTTTAAAACAATAAAAGAGGTTCTCATGAATAAATACGAAGCTGTTAGAATTGCGATGCTTAAGAGGCAAGCTAAAAATCTACCTAAAGAAGTTGAAGAAAAAGCTAAACTCTTTATTGATAAAGGATATGATATAGGTAAAGCCTTCGCAATTTCCTGGAGCCTATACTGCAAGTACACCAATCCTAAATCAGAACATTGCCATATGAGACCTAGTCAATATTTTAAAGGTCGTAAGAAGAAAAAAGTTTAGTATTTAATTAAGACATTATATAAGATACCATCTTCAACTTTATCTACAGTAATCTCTAAGTCTTTAGATTGTGTAAGATCGAGTTTATTAGCTTTAACTTGCTTTAAAAGAATTTGAGAGCCTTTCTTTAAAGTTAAAGATAAATCTGTAAAAGATACAGTTCTCTCACCTAAATCAAGATTAGTTTCAATAGATTTGGGTGTTTCAATAGGTTTGGGTGTTTCAACAATTTTGGGTGTTTCAACAAGTTTAGGTTCTTCAATAGGTTTGGGTGTTTCAACAATTTTAGGTTCTTCAATAGGTTTAGACTCTTCAACAAGTTTAGATTCTTCAACAGATTTAGATTCTTCTATTGGTTTAGGTTCTTCAACAGGAGTAGAGACAACAAAAACAGGGGGAGTATCTTCACCATGTAAGAGATGTAAAAGTTCGGAAACTTCTTTTCTTAATTCATCAGGTAAACGAGAATTAAAAAGAGATTTGAAAGCATTATTCACTCTTGATTGGTTTTTAGTATGTTCAAGGTCAATATGCTTATCATCAAAGAAAGCATAAATCCACTTAGATTTTAACTGTAAAGAACACTTTTTACGAAGGTCTTTAAGATAAATATCCATATACTCAATCAATTCATCAAGATAATAAGTGTGGTTTTCACCTAACTTTTCTTTAATTCTTTCAAACCAATAATCTTTATTTTCATTTTCATCGGATGAATGGAAAGGAAAATAACCATAAAGATCACCATCAACGAGTGATTTAAAAGTATCGTAGTACAAGTAAGGACTTTTAGATTTATCTGTGGTGTCTACCATAGTAACCCCGGCATCTTTTTGTTCTTGCAATTTTTTAGCTTTTGCCAATTTTAATTCTTGACCTATTTCATACATACGAAATGACCATGATTTAAAATCTTCTACAGCATTTAAAACTTTTTGTGTAGTTTCAATCATCGGAATGTTTAATCGTTGAGATTCTTTTTTTGCCCAATTTCTTAAAGCATGACTTGCCATATCTTTCATTAAGAAAATAAACTCAGAACTATCAGGTACAAAACCGATTGCTTTTCTAGCAGGTAACTTTTGTCCTACCAAAATAAAAGTAAGACCAATTTGCTCACTCATTTGTGGTAGCCAAGTATCTCTAATTAAAGGATGATGCCCACCAACTACATAAGTTTTCACTTTCCCATCTTCTTTTCTTAATCTATCTTCTGCTTCTTTAATAGAAGCATAAGAAGAAGCTGGGATTCTTGCACTCACAATCACAGGAGCAGGTAATTCTTTACTCATTTAAGGTCTCCTTTTTCTAGGGGTCCGCATGGGGTAGTAGTTAAGTTAAAAATACGATCTTTATCGATAGAATCAATGACTACAATCGTATTAGTTTTTAAACTAGAAGATTTGATTTCTTTTAAAGTTAATGAAACACCTTCAACAAGGTCTATCTCTAAACCATCTAAACAAATGGAATTAGAAGTCTGTTCTATAGGAACAATCTCTTTTAAAACTAAAGAATGTTGTTTTAAGTATGCGGACAGATTCTCAGACATCTCTGTGTGAAAAAAAGAACGATAAGCATTTTCATAGAATGAGAAATTTTTGTTAGGGAATTGTTTAATGTACCCCTCAAACCAATTCTCTGTAAAAAATAGAGAAAAATCCACATCTACTTTTTCCACTACACAGGATAACATATCTTTCATAATTTGGATAAGAGAGAGACCTGTAATAGCATAACCTTTACTAAGTTTCTCTTTCATAAAATTTTCTATGGTCGTAGAAACTCTAGCTTTAATTTCTTTAGATTGTTGTTTATCCATATCATCATCAAAATAAGGGTATGTTTCATAAATCAAAGAAGGGTTTTCTATAAAATCTTTTCTGAAAAGATTGAAAGTATATGGGGATAAGTAGTTTTCTTTTTTTAGTAATTTTGTAGTATCACTAAAAACTTCTAAAGTAGGGACTGTTTCATAGAGTGATTGTTTTAATCCGGAAATATCCGTATCTGTGAAATCAGAACCTACATTTTCTCTTGAAAAATAAACGATAGGAGTAACTTTTTTTTCAATAACAGTTACTAGATGTCTATTTATAGACAAGGGGACTTTTTTACTTTCTGTAAAACAGAACACAAAACCTGTATTTGGAGATATAGGGATAATCTCTTTATCTTCTAAGAAGATGACCCCATTTATAACAAATGGGATATGGGTGTTATAACATAACTTAGGGAGTAATTGATCTCTGATTTTTGAGTATTCAACTTTATTACAGATCACAAATACTTCGATTGTAGTTTTGTCTATCATTTTCATACTTTTTTCCTTTTGAAAGTTAGTATGTTTGTATCATACACACATATTATATTAAAGTCAATAGTGTTTTAATAATTTATATGTATAAAAAGGAGAAAAGATCATGTATGGATTTAATAGAAGAATTGCAAAAGCAAATGTAAACCCTATTCGTCAAAGAACACAATTTTCATGTGTAGCAGCATCAACAGCTATGGCATTAAATGCTTTAGGTGTAAAATGCAATGAAGATGAAGTAAATGAAGTGATAGGTGCAAGACCAATGACAGGTGCTTCATGGGAATCTGTTTTAGCTTGTGTACAACACTATGGCTGTAGAGGTACTTTAGTTACACCCTCAACAGTAAAACAATTAAAAGAATGGACTGATGCAGGTAAACCTGTACTTATAGGTTGGAATCCTGAAGGTCGTGAATGGAGTCATGCTTCATTAGTTTTCGATGTTGTAGAAAGAGAAGGTGGGGGTTTAGATGTATATGTCGCAGACTCTAATATACCTGACCCTGAAGAAACAGTCAGAATTATAGATGCTAAAGATTTTTATAGCAAGTGGTATGAAAAGTACAACGGCTATTTAATCCGTAGATCAGCTTTAATGGTTGATAATGAGATTTCTCCTGAAGGTCGTCAGATTATGGCTTCCTTACGAAAGAGACGATTCTAGTGTTTATCTGTGGTTTATTTTCTAAGCCACAGGGAAATAAAATTAACTTAAACAAAGAGTTTTGGTTGGTTTTAGATGCTAAAAGTCATAATGATGTACATAACATCATCCACTTTAGCTCCTTTATAAAATTTATTTTATTTATGAAAATAAGTGATATAGGAGTTATTTATAAAAGAAACCCTTACATCTATGAAGACTTTGAATCAGCGAGTCAAGAAGCTGAACAAAGGAGAAAAATAAAATGAGAAATTACAATCGCAGAAGAGCTAGTTTAACCCAACCTTTAATGATGAGACATGATTACGGTGCTGATTTATATAGTTCTGATATGGAAGCCGAAGAATTATACAGTCGATGGACAACAGATGAAGAAGTTGACCCTACTGTAAATATGACTGAAGAAGGTAAAAAGAAATGGAATAAATATAAGGGTAAAATTGAAGATGTGAATGAAGGTAAATTGAAATCTGCATCTTATAGAATAGCTAAGTTAAAACAAAGATATCTTACAGCAAGTAAAGAAGGTAAATTAGCTGATGAATTACTTGGTAGTTTAGATTACAATTTAACTATGGATGATTTATTGACTAAAGCTGATGAATGTGAAGAAATGGCATCTATATTAGAAGAAGCATTAGCTTCACAAGATGTAGATACCTTAGATCAACATGGTGTATTACCTGAAAGTTTAGCACAAGCTGTAAGAAATGGTATCTCTGCTTTATATGAAGCGGATCGTATTGTTAAAGATAAAATTACAGCTTTACAATCTAAAGCATTAGAATGTAGATCAAAAGCTAGGGGTATGAGATTTGCTAGTGAAAATATGGCGGATGTAGATGGTAATTATATGTCAGTACAACATATTAGTGAAATGCAAGATATGTTAGGTGTATTAAGTCAAAAAATACAAAGTGGAATGCCTATGGAAGATTGGGTAGAGAGTAAAATATCTCATGCCCATCAAATATTAGGTGATTTAGCTTCATATTTTTACTATGGAGGTCATAAATAAAATGTTTTCTAGAATAGCTAAACAAAGAATGGTTTCTCGTGTAGCTGCTAGTGGTATGTACGGCTTTACTAAAGCTATACAAAATGATGTGACTCTTGCCACTAAAAAACTAGAGAGATACATGACAGACATTTCTCGTTCTTTAGAACTCAAACACCCTGAAGCAGGTACTTTTTTTAAATACAGAGCAAAAGCAGCTGATTGTCCATTTTCACAATCTTTATTAAGAGGTTGTGTTATGTTTGATAAGCCTACTAAAATGTATGGTGGTGTACTAGGTTTTAAACCTAATTTAGTAAAAGCTTGTTTAAAAGCAATTAATGATTTGACTTTGAAATCCGGTGAAGTTGCTTGTAATTTGTATAGTAAGAATAGAGACCATATTCCTTTTTTGGAAACACATCTCAAAGAAGTAAATTGTCCTTATACAAGAATGATTCTTCAAAGCTATCCTATTGATCTTGCAAAAGAAATAGCAGGAGATTATTAAATGAATTTTAAAGACATTGATAGAAAGCTAATTCGTTTAGCTTTTCATAACCCAGATATGAGAAAGAATGCTATTTACATAGTAGCTTCTGGAGACTCACAAGGGTTAGTAGATTTTGCAGGAGATCGTAAATGGAAGAATCCGGACACAGGTAACCAAATTAGTTTTAATACAGTTCTTAGCTTATCTTCTGGTGATGATCCTAAAATTTGGGCAAAAGCTGTTGTTAAAAAAGTTACAGAAGAATATAACAAATATAAAAAAGAAAATGTAAAGAGCGACACATCTACTCAAAAAGGTATTATTAAAAAAATACAAGCTGAAATTGAAGGCGAAATTGCTAATTTCAAAAAGTACAAAGATATTACAAGCACTAAAGACCGAGAAGAATTTGAAAAATATTTGGATGACAAATTAGCTCGCGCCCAAGATAAATTATATCAAGAAAAAGTTTCTGAAATTACAGGGATGAATGAAAAAGAATATAACAAAGCATCGGAAGAACTAGATAAAGAATTTGCAAGAGTAACAAAAGATTTAAATAGAGGTCAAGACCTTGCTAAATCTATAGGAGATACTTTAGGGGATAGTAATTCTATGATTAAAATAATAGGTGGTGGTGGTCTTGGAGCTTTAGCTGGTGTTTTTGGAGCTACTATAGCTGGTTTGGGTACTGGAGGGATGGCATTAATACCCGCAGTACTAATGGGTGCATGGGAATTGAAAAAGAAATTTGATGCTCAACCAGATGAGAAAAAAAGAGCTGAACTTAAAGCTGAATTTGACAAAAGAAAACAAGAAAAATTAGATGAATTAAATAAGAAGAAAGATGACGAGTTAAAAGTTCAAGATAAAGAATTGAAATACAAAGGAGATATTAAAAAAGAACAAGTAGATGCTAGTGTTAAAGAGTTCTTCCAAGATGATAAATTTGATGATCCTCAATTAGGTGATGATTTAACAATAGATGAATTGTATGAACTTTCACAAGAATCAGACAACCCTAAAGATAAAGAAAGAGCAACTAAACTTCTAGAAGATAAAAAGAAAGAATATCTTGCTGTTAAATTCAATCGTGAAAAGGCTCTTAAAAAAGAAGTTAAAAATAAAAAATTTAAGAGTACAGACGGTAAGAGATATGATATTGATGAGATGTTTAAACTAGAAGAATCCGGTGATGCCTGGGCTTCTAATAAACTTAAAGAATTAAGACAATCAATAGAAGGTGTTGAAGAAGTAGAAGAAGAAGAAAGAGAAGAAGAAGAAACAGAACCAGTAGTAGAAAAAGATAATCCTGTTGCCCAATTAGCTCAATTACAACAAGAGTTAGATTCGCAGAATATTCAAGTTCTATATAGTGGTCAAGCTGAAGAAGAATTGGAAGACCTTTTTGATGATGAGGATGACGATGATGAAATAGATATCTCGCAAGCACCAGAGCCAGTACAACAGCTAGTACAACAAATTGCACCAAAAAAGCAAGCTCCAAAAAAACCTAGTAAAAAAGATGATTCTAAACCCACTACAGAAGAATCTAAAGCTAAAGTACCTTTAAAAGGTGAAGGCGTATATCATAAAGATGATGTTAAAGCTGTATTAGATTCAATGCAAGCCATGAGAGAACAAGCAGAAAAAAGTCTGAAAGCTACTTATGGAAAACAAAAATTCAAGAATCCAGATGGTAAAGAAATCACCTTTAAATCTTTACAAACATTAGCTAGTGAAAGTAGTGCGGGTAAAAAACACCATGCTTGGGCCGTCAAAACAATGGAAGGTTTAAGAAAGAAAATAAATAAAAAAGGTGCAGAAAAACTAGACGAAGTAGATCAATTAGTTAAAGATAAATTTGAAAAAGGTCTTACCGTTAATCCACAAGTTTTAAAATTCTTTGAAATGGTAAATACAAATGGAAAGTTTGATCCAGAGAAATTAAAAGCGATTATGAAAGAAGTTGAAGAAGCAGGTAAAATTTTTGGTGGTGAACCTGAAGAAGATAAAAAATCTAAAAAGAAAGCTTCTCTTGAAATTGAAAAAAGAAATACTCTAATTAGAATAGCTTACCATAATCCCGAATTAAGAAAAGAAATCCTACCATACATTAAATAAATTTTCTATAATGAAACTTGTAGTATAAGTTTCATTCATAAGAAGGTATTTATGGTAGATATTAAAAAGACTCTTATTGCTATCCTTAATAAACATCCAATCCTAAAAGATAGAATATATTATGCTTTAAGTACATCTGAGAGTAGAGAGTCCTTAATTAAAAATATTATTATATTAGCAAATGAGTATCCTGAAATACAAAGAGATTGTATCCCCTTTTTAGAATTTATGGGACATATCCGTACTGCAGGACCAAATAGAAGTAAACAACAACAAAGAAACATTGATCAAAGACGACAACAAAAACTAAAAGAAAAAGCTTCTAAAAGTAAAAGTAAACCTAAAGCTCAAAATAATAGCAATCTTTCAGATAGTGCTATAAATGCAGCTATTAAAGGCGATGTTAATAATATTGAATTACAACAAGCTTTAAAAGACCAAGCAAGTAATCGTACTTTCCCGAACCCTAACCCTGAAGGTAAAGAAGAAGTCAAATTAACAACGATTATAAACCACATTACAAGAAATGATGAGTTTGCCCAAAAATCTCAAACTATAGTAGATCAAGAAATTAAAAATTTAATTTCTACTGAAGGTCTAGATGATGTTGTTAAAGAAAAACTAGAACAAGGGGGAGATGAAGAAGAGATTGTAGAAGAAGATGTTGTAGAAGAAGAAGGAGGAGGAGATGAAGAAGAAACTACACAAGAACCAGAAACTGTAGTGCCAGGATCACCCCAAGCCATTACTCTAAAAATACAACAACTAGAAGAAGATAAGATAGATGAATTTATTCAAAAATATCGTGGTAATGTTAAGGACGATGAATTATATGAAGTAAGCGAAGGTCTTTTAAAAGATAAAGTTAGTGGTATCTATACATCTTTAGGTGTAGAACCGGAAGAATCGGAGAAAGTAAGTGCTTCTATGCATCAAACTAGAGTTGAAGAAGAAAAAATAATAGATGATTCAGCTAAACTCATTATAGATGATACTACGGAAGAATTTAATGACCAAAAGAAAAAGTTGGAAGAAAAATTTAAAAGTCTTTCCGAAACAATGTTCAAACCTAAAAAACCAGATGTGGAAGATGAAGAAACTGAAGAAGAAGCTAAGAAAGATATTGAAGAAGAAGAGAAGGTAGATGAAAAAGATGAAGATATAGAAGATGAAGATGTAGAAGATGAAGATATAGATATAGATATAGAAGATGAAGATGTAGAAGATGAAGATATAGATATAGATATAGAAGATGAAGATATAGAAGATGAAGATATAGATATAGAAGATGAAGATATAGAAGATGAAGATATAGAAGATGAAGATATAGATGAAGATATAGAAGATGAAGATATAGAAGATGAAGATATAGAAGATGAAGATATAGATGAAGATATAGAAGATGAAGATATAGATGAAGATATAGAAGATGAAGATATAGATAT